>TARA_B100000686_G_scaffold96990_2_pt1 | contig 24525 bp, 13 predicted proteins | sample TARA_B100000686 | Tara Oceans TARA_B100000686 (sample SAMEA2622733) | marine metagenome | biome: marine biome (ENVO:00000447); feature: marine epipelagic mixed layer (ENVO:xxxxxxxxx); material: "saline water (ENVO:00002010), including plankton (ENVO:xxxxxxxx)" | depth 150 m | reverse complement strand
GCAAGAGGAGCCACGACACTACCAGCAGTCACAGCACCAGTAACAGTTACAGAAGAAAGAGTACCAACAGAAGTGATTGCACTTTGTGCAGCTCCTGTAACAGTCGCCGCTGTACCTGAACAGTTACCAGTAACATTACCAGTAAGAGGTCCAGCGAAAGCTGTCGCTGTTAAAGTCCCAGTGCCAGCATTATATGTAGCACCACCATCAGTCTTAGGAGCAAGATCACCAGTAGCAGATTCAAACAAAGCTACCGAACACGAAGTGTCAGTAGTGTCAGCTACCGTAATAACTGTAGGTGTTGCCCCCGCAGGAACAGCAGCCCATTCAGTGTCCCCATCAGCTTGCTTTACAAGAACATGGTTAGTCGTAGCCCCAGCAGCCGTTGTAGATCCGATACCAAGTTTCGTTTCCAACGCAATAATAGCGCCAGAAGCATTGGTATGAACAACGTCATGCTCATAACCCGAATCGTCCATCTCCGTAGTAGCACTAGGCGAAGGCTGCTGAGTAGCGGTATCAAGAGAAGTAGGGTAGTTAGTCGCCATACTAAGACACCGTGATAGTTACTGTTAAAGTCCATTCCGAACCAGAAGATTTAGTTCCAAGAGAAGCTACCTTACGATTCAAATTAGTTCCACTATCAGAGTTTCCATTAGCGATAGACCATTCGTTCCAAGCGAAGTTGCCTTCCGAAGAACCCCAAACAGCTTTCCAAGTCACAGTCTGAGAAGACCGTGAAGGAAAACTAGATTCCATAGCTTGATAATCCTTATTTGAAGATGCCTGAAGACCAGTCTGAGCTGCTGACGCAGCAGTAGAACTATCCCCAACACCTATATAACTATTAGCGTTGTTAAACGCAGTTCCTCCAGCACCGATAAGAAGATCCAACAAAAGTTGGATTCCTTCATTCACAAGAAGATTATCCTCAACAGACACAGTGTCATTAGGAGGAAGACCCAAAGCACGGTCACCAGCTTTGTCCCACTTCTCTACAGTGGACGTAACCGCCCAAGTTTTACTATTAATTAAATCAGGTTCCATAATTCCTCACTATATCACTTGATTCAGGGTGACTGCCATTGCTTGCAATTGATGGCTTTGAAAAAACAGCCACCCTGAAAACAAGATGTTTAAGGCTAATCCTTTCTTAGGAAGGAGCAGCCGAAGTTGTATTAGTCTGGCTTTCGTGAGGCTCACGCAAGGTGAGAGCCACGTTAGCTGTGTGACCACCCGAAGTTGTTATGTCATAAGTAGCTTTCATGTACTCCTTATAAACATCCATTCGGATATAAAGTGTTTGACTGTCGTCATCATGAGCGATTGCAGGGCAAGAACCGTACTCAACAGTGTTAGTACCACTGCTGTCGTCTGCACCTTCAAATCTGATTCCACCAGCAGCGAAAGAAGCGTTAGCTCCTATTGCTCCCAATGCAATTTCCATAACGACTGGTCCTGGTTTCCCAACCTGAACCCATCCAGTATTACCGTCTGCTGCGATTGCTGTATCAGCAAGCAGCACACCACCAGATGCGTCCTGTACAATGGTACCTGGACCTACGCCAACGTATGATTGCGCCATAATTTACTCCTTAAGCGTTCGTGATGCCGTATTGGCGCACGATTGATAGAGGGTTATAAATAGCAACACCTGGGTAGACTTCAACTCTTCCCATGTGTCCTGGTGCAGCCTCGGTTTCTCCGAAGTCAACTACGTCAAAAGAACCACCAAGTCCAAGAAGACCTGTTACGTTCTCATCTTCGCCGAAGGCGATGTAGTAAATGCTTGTGCAGTCAGATGCACCGTCTCCAGGATCTTCATCGTATCCCAAGATAGCGCTTCCGTCTTTGTCATCACCAATGATGCGAACTGGAATACCATTCCATTGCATAATCTGACGACCAAAACGGTCATCTCCCACATCTATGAGTGAGAAATAGCCAGCGGAATTACGACCAAGATCGGTCAACTTCCTTCTAACTGTGCGATTCATAAGAATCACATCTGCACTGGACTGACTACGAAGTTCATCGTGAGCTTCATCCATTTTTGCTAATGTGAGGGCTCCACCGCCAGAAGCATTAAGAACCTTCTGACCTAGTCCCTCGTCGATAAGGGCGTTAATTCCCTTGAAATCCTTAGCGGTTCCTGTTCCATCGAAAAAATATTTATCGTATGTTCTAGACATCGCTTTAGCGAACTTGGCATATTGCCTAGCTTTAACTGAAGTTACGTTGCCACGAACACGGACAATATAATTATCAATGAACACTTCACCACCAAGGATGGCTGTACCGAAATACCGTTCCGTGTCTGTGCCATGAGTACGTGAATACGCCTCGTTCACATCACGGAAAGCTGGTGCCGGTAAGGTGTTTTCTACCTGTACTTTGAGGGCATTTCCAGAAATAGCCGTCTGAGGCATCATTTCAAGAATCGGAGATTCTTGGATAAGAGTTTCAACAACTCCACGCTTCAATTGGTCATCACCGTACTTAGCAGCCTCTAGTAGGGTAACACTACCTGTTGCCATGTGTTTACCTTTCCTTTGGTTGTTTAGTGGTTAATAATCGAAACCTATTTGCGCTTATTTTCCTTCTGCTCTAGCGCATATTCGATAGCTGCTACTCCACTCAACGCCTCAGGATTTATGATTGAGGTTGGTTGACCAGAAACTGCACCTACTTGTTGTGCTCTAGTAATAGCTTCAGCGTCAGCATGAGTAGGAGCTACTGGTTCAGATCCAAGAAAATCTTGGAGCTGGCTTTCTAGTTCTTCTCCCTCATACCCACGTTTGGCTAATAGGTCCCTCGCCAACTTTTCCTGCTGACCCCTTCGATCCTCTTGGATCTCTCTGGCCCGCTGTTCAAGCTGACTTATGTCAACGCCTTTCAAATCAGTTGGCTCAACAAGTGACAAACCGTGCTCTGAAATCACTTCATGTGCTTTCAAGCCGGAGAGTTCACTGGCAAGCAGTTTGTTCTCTTCTAGCGTTTGCTCCAACTTTTGTCGGAGCGCTCCACCCGACATCTGGGAAATTTCATCTTCGTCATCGAATGGCATATGTATCTCCTTGTCTAGTACGCTTCTGAATCCAAGGGGAATCCAGAAGGATGTATATATCTAAGTATATCTTGACAAGGAGTGTCAAGTGTTAATATGCGGCTCCAGAACCTGATCGTCCTGTTTGACGTAACCTGTTACCCTGCATACTTGTAGCGAAACCGCCACCTGCTCGACCTAAAGCCTGCTCAGATTGACGTGCTCTTGTCAAAAGATCAGTTTCTTCTGCTTGATTTAAGAACACTGCTTCTTCAAAATCCGATTGGGTGAAAGCACTCATACCTTGACCCTGCACATTTGTCCTAGACAACATGGCGTTTATCAAGCCTTTTTGACCAGAGTACATTCCATAAGCTTTCAAAGCTTGAGCACGATTAATACCTGCTTCTCTTATAGCTCTTATTCTCTCTAAAGAAGGAGCCACTAAACCTTGTTCAGAGGCAGCACCACCTATAACCGCAAATTGGTAAGCCTCTGCTAATTCATCAAATTCCAACAAAGGATCATTTTCTGTCACATCCCCTATATATAATGCTTCTACAAGAGCTTGCTGTTCATCACCTGATAAAGCATTTATCCTATTCATAGCTCCTTCAGGTAAAACACCTTGAGTTTCTAAACTTGTCAACTGCTCCAAAGTTTGCTCTCTTATTGCATCAGTCCAATTAGCTAACTGTTCTGGGTAACTGTAATTAGCATCCAAAACATTCTGATTATATTCACCTATAAGATCAGTAGCAGTTTTAGGATCTACAACCGCTTGATACAACATCTCAACAGGAACATCCATATTCGCATACGCTTTAAAAGCAGCTCTAACACCACTGGAAGCGTTGTTGAGATTACGGAAAGTATCTAACCGTTGTGATAACTCTTCTGTGGAAATACCACGTTCCATAAACGCTGCATAATCCAAAGGACTTTCAGTGTTAGGATCAAAAATCAAACGGTCACCTATACTCCCAGCATCTCTCAACACATTCCTGTATTGCCTGACTTGGTCCACATAATCTGCTTCGTCTAAAAACCTCATACGACCTTGCTCATCAGTGATACCTGGGAAAGCTGCAAGATACTGTGGTGACTGTCTTATCTGAGCGATCATAACATCGTCATCAAGATTGTTCTCTATAGCATCTCTTATCATCTCTTCCAAACCAAGATCTCTAGCCCAAGGGAACTGGACGTTAATCCAGTCGTAAACAGCGTTCCTAGTTTGATCGGAAGTTACTTGAGTGCCATCAGCGTTAAGCGCTGGGTTTCCATTAGTATCTAACATTTGCATCTGACCGCTAGCATCAACAAAAGCGTCTGCGTTTTCTCCGGCTCCTCCAAATTGTTCCATCAAAATCTGATGACCTTGATTCGTAGGAACTACATTGTAATTCCTTGCACCTTCTATAGGATCACCAAACTCATCAAGGTGGGTCGTGAAATTAGCAAGTTCTCCACCTTCCTTTGCTGCCCATGCATTCAAACCTTCAGCAGTTCTTAAAAATATATTAAGAGGAATCTGATTACCATCATCATCTGTATATCTCTTATTAATCCCCCCCTCAGTTAAAAACTCTGTTCGACCTGTCTCAGGATTTCTTTGTTGTGGAACTCCCCCAACAAGCTGAGTCACTATCCTGTCCAGCTCCCCTTCTTTTAATATATCTACACCATCAGGGAACCTTTGATTGTAATGATATTCAGCAGCTTCCTCATACCCCATAGGATTCCCCAACGAATCCGTGGGAAATTCCCCTCTTCTTTTTAGTTCAAGAAACTCTTCTTGAATCAATTCCCTGAAATTATTTGCAGTCACATCATAATATTGATTACCTGCCCACTGAGCCTCTTTATGACCTCTGATAGCTTCTTTTACTTTTTCCTGTATTACATTAGGATCTCTTTCACCTTCTAAATCGACATCAAGAACAACATTAGTTCGCTGACCCTCAAACTGAGGAACAAACAACTCACCAGTAATAACATCCCTTTGAACAACATTTTGACCATACATGTTTATAGCTGCCTGTATCTGAGCAGGAGTCCAATTTTGTCTTGCTAATTCATCCATCAGAAAATACCTCCACCACGATTAAACCCAAAAGTGTTACCCACAGCTCTCATCTTGTCCGCTGCAACAGCCTTAGCTTTCTTAGACCTTTTCCAATCATCAGTTTTACGAATCCTTGTTCTAAAAGCTTCCAAACCTTCTCCAGCCTGTAACGCACTCATCACAAGACTATTATTAAAATCACCAGCAGGAACGTCCATTTCAGAATCATACAAAGACACAAAAGGACTAGCCCAATCTTTAGTAGCTAAAAACTCTGGTTTGTTAGGAAACTTTTGCATAGCAGTTGTACGAATATCATCCATGAAATCTGATTCAGACATAGTATTCATCATCAAATCATTAGCTATAGCTCTAACATCCGCACCATAAGTACCAGGGTCTAACCCCCAGCTACGGTAAATGTCTTCAACCCACGCTGTCTTATCAGCCTTGTCTTGATCCCATTGACCAGAAGCAATACTTTGTTCCCTGACAATCGTTTGATATGGAGACTCACCACTTGTGCTAGATAAAGCTTTTTGCTTTACCTGAGACATAAATGGACCTACTTCTGACGCTCCTGAAGCGATAAGGAAAGCCCATTGAGCTATTGTGTTTGCACCTATCTTCTCGCTATCCCAATTAAACGATAATGATTGGATACCCACATAAGTCTCATATTGTGATTTGAGTTTCTCAACCCAAGCAGCTACTTCAGCGTCTTTTTGACCCTGAGTCCAACCATCCCACTGTTGCACTCTTAAAGATCTTGCGTTCCCCCACTCAGTGTTATCTAGCCTGTCTTTGATGCCTTCACCATCTTCTAACATGAATGGGTCAGCTATAATCTCCGCTATGATGCCCTGAACACCTGCATCATTCAGAGCGTCCATATCGCCTGCTACTTCAATTTCCATCAGAAGCTCTTCAACAAAACCAACAAGATCAACTCTGTCATCGTTTTCATCTGTTAATTGAAGGTCACCTGTTTGAGGATTTACCAAGTCACTGTAATTATGCACACCATCAGCGATAACCCAGCCTGTGCTGTTAGCCATCTCTGCCCACTGCTCAGAACTCAGATTTACATCCCCAAGACTTCCTATAGCCATGCCACTCAACTGGAAAGCAACCGCTCCACCAGTTGTCATGTCTTCATACCCTGGGATAGATATAACTAAAAAGGCAACTCTTTCTGGATTGAATTCACTCGGACCCATAATAGAAACTATTTGATGATAAGGACTAAATTCACTCAACTGGTTTTGAGGGTTAGCCCAATCAGCAGGGAAAGAACCTTGAGTAGAAGCTCCGAAAGGAGTCTCTAATATCTCTGTAATACCATGATCATCAGCGTCAGCGGTCAAAGCAGAATAACCATCACTTGACCAAGCGCTTAAAGCCTCCCCAGCTACACCATTAAATTCTTCTATACTTAAATCCCCTTGCATCAACGCATCACGAATAGGTTTAAAAGCCGCATCCTTAATAGTTGACACAGTCATGTCAATACCCTGTTGCATGTCCGCATAATTCATGACACCAAGATCGCCGCCTAAATCATTAAAGAACGACATACCTCTGTCTTGACTCTCAATTACACGATTACCACGACCACCAAAAGCAGCATCATTAAACTTCCCCTCTTCACTCCAAAGTTTCGTAGTAGCAAGAGGATTAAACTCAGGAGAAGGACCTTCCTGATCTGGACTGCTCTCATGAGCCATCCAAGTCATAAGAATCAACATGTTCTCTGGACTTACAGGAGCACCAAGTTTAGTCAAAACACCTTCAGCGAACTCATACCTTTCTGCCAAAGTCATACTCATCTAAACGCCCTCCTTAAAGCAGTCATCCTACGATGCCAAGTACCGCCCCTAGCTTCCTCATCCATCAAACCAGCTCTAGCAGCAGCCTTCCTGTCACCAGTAGACATGCCAATAGCAGTAGCATCACGGCTCTCAAAACCAGTCAAACTAGAAGAAATACCAGAAAACCTACTAATCCATTCGTCTTCAGTCATATCTGCAGGTTTATTACCATACAACCGTTGATAATCTTCCCTGCCACGAAGAGCTTCCATAGTGGAAGCTGTGACATCAGGTGTTTCTCTCATAATCATATCTTCAGTAGAACCCCAAACAGAAGGAGACACTTGACTTGCTTTCAACTGAGCACCAAAGTTTGAAATCAACTCATCTATCTCCTGATCGTTCATAGGGTTCATACGCCAACCTTGAGCCAGCGTCCTAGCAGCTTCACGAATACGGTCCGCTGGTATATCCACAACAGTAGGACCAGACAACAATTCAGTCATATAAGAATCAAGTCTGGTAGCACCTGTTAAATCATCCATATGGTTATTAACAAAATCTTCACCGATAATGTTCGTTATCTGACTTATCTCATCACCAGTCAGCTTAGATTCAGGGGTTCCTGCGTCTATACCCATCAACCTTGAAAACAACTCTAGACCACCGAAAGCAAAAACCTTCGCTTGAAGATGGGTATGACCAGAAGCAACTTTAGCTTTATATCTTGTTAAAGCAGTATTCGCTGCTATTCTTTCGCTACCCAAGTTAGTACCAAATGCTAATCCATCAAAAGCGTCACCTGTCCTATTAAAGCGATCTGCGGCTGTGCTCATGACATCAAAAATTTGTTCCAAATCTATATTTGGGTTCTTAGCAGCAGCACCCAACACACCTAAACCATGAGGACCTTTAAGGTCCATCATTGAAAGACCATAATCTTGCACCAATTGATTCACAGTTCCTACCTCGAACTTTCCTGTTCTCGCACCTGCAGGTCCTGTTTCATAAAACTCTTTAAGAGAATCAGTTCCTTCTGCATAACTGTGAGCAGCAGTAAAAACTATTTCAGCTAAAGCATCTTGATTAGCTGCCGTACCGAACCATGCCATAAACGTTTCAGCAGTTGTTGGTAAATAATTTCCTTTAGCATCTTTCCAACCATCTTGGTTCCATTGGTCATTCCATACACCTGCTGCTTCCATTTCAGCTTTCAAATAGAAAGCAGCTTCCTCCATCATTTGAAATTGTTTTTGTTGACTACCTTCTATAGATGTAGCATCAGCCTGCTTTTTAGCTTGCCTTTCCTCGAATTGTCTTAGTTTCTCTGCATAAACATCGTCATCTTCACCCTCGTATTGTACTGGTCTATCTTCAGACGGCATTCCACCTTGTGGATCAACAGGTATAAAAGGAAAAGCATTAGTAGAAAACTGACCAAAAGTCGTCAACCATAATTGCTGAAAACGTGAAAATATTTGATCGTTTTCTTCACGACCATAATCCGTCACTGTTAATACAGGTTTTACGTCTGACATTACCTAACCTCTCTTGCTATAGGACCATAATCTTTTGCGTAGAAACGATTGTACAACCTTAAAAACTCTGGGTCGAACTCCACAAACTTCCTAGCGTTGTCTCTAACTCGCTGATGAAAATCTGGAGGAAGAAAATCAACGTCACTAATATAATAGCCTGCATCGCTCATCGCTTGCCTCTCAGCTTGCATCCAATTCTCGAAATCAATCAACAAAGAATCAACAGGTTCTGTGGGATCATTCAACCTTGTTTGTAATTCAATATTTCTAGCAGCAGCACCTTCAGCACCACCTGCCTGCTCTTCGTCCCATCCAGAATATTTCCTTGCTATTTCCGCTTTACGTTTATCTCTCCAATTTTTTAACTCTATGATTTGAGGATTGTTACGATTTATAGAACTGTAAGGAAGACCGACACCAGCCAACTGGTCAGCAACATACCTTCTAACCTCTTCCCATTCATCCCAAGCGGCATCCATTTGTGCTCTCTTAGATTGACCTGAAAGTACAACTTCAAACTGCTCTCCTATGTCACTTATTAAGTGTCTCAAATCATTCCAAACAGGAAACATTCTTCTAATAGTCTTCTGTAAATCATCGAAACTTTCACTGTCTTTAATACTTATAGCGTGAGGCATCATCGCAGACAATAAAGGACTTACCATCATCTTTTCCTGCAAGTCATCTCCACCTATCATCCCTGACAAACCAGCTACCGCTGCTTCAGCAGGCTTACCCACAGTGTGCCAAGCACCTCTTAAAAATGGTGCGTTCGGACCACCGAACTCACCCAAAGACAAACCATAAGCAAACAAGTTAAGCCTTCTCATCTTCGTAGTAATAGGCAAATACTTTTTATACTTTTCGTTAAGGTCATACTTTTCATCCAATATCTCATGAGCTTTAAGCATGTCATGCAAAATAACTGCACGACTGTAGTCCTCTGTTAGGAACTTAGCGAAATGTCCTACTGTTTTCTTCATGAAAGAGAAAGGAAAGAACACCATGTTCACTGACTGTTCAGCCCCTGAACGTCCTGTCATTCCATAAGTGTAAATACTTCTAGCAGCATCATATGCGTCATCAGGATTAACACCTGCTCTGAGCATCTGACCGAATGTTGAAGCCATCCATGACTGAGGAGAGAACCCCATGATTCCCACAGAAGTGAACCAACGGCTCATATTTTCAATGTTTTCCCAGTCGAAGTCTCCTCTGCCTTGTGCTTGATCCATGAAAGCAGATCTGACTTTAGTCCATTCTTCGTTAGCTTTATCAACAGCGTTTGTTTTATCAAAACCTTGAGCTTCAAATTCTTTAGTCATCATTTTTCTGAAACTCTTAGGGCTTTGGTTAAGTCTCATACCTTGCGCTACGTCAGCTCCGACCACTTGTGAGAGTGTCATAGCTTCTGCGTAACGGCTTAAATCAAAAATAGGAGACAAAGAGAACCTTAGATAATCTCTCATGTTCACATAAAAGTCACCCATGTGAGAATACTTTTGCCAATCAGTGTGGCTAAACACAGCTTCAGGATTTCTAAAAGGTAAAGACTCCCAAAGTCTATTTGTCTTTCCACTGAAAGCTTTATTTAGTCCTGCTCCTGCTATACCTCCTGCTGCACCGCCTATTAGACCGCCTTGCCAACCTCCTTCAGAAGCACCAGCGGCAGCACCTAGTCCTGTGCCAATCACTGATCCAGGGGTTACAATTCCTTGAGCATCTCTGAGCTCTTGAACAGAAACACCACCTATGTTTGCAAATCTAGAAGCTTCTGGGGCTAAACCAAGAACCCTTCTCATTAACAACTTAGAAGCAGCATTCCCCATTAAAGCAGCAGGAATTGTGTACAGCATATTTGCAGGGTTCATACCCCAACCTAAACCCTCACCTGGTTCATCATCTTGAGAAGCAACTCTTAAAGCACCTCCACCTGCTCCGAAAGTAGCCAACCACGTTGCAGCACGACCACCGTAAGTTTTAGTAAAACCTTTGGCATACTCTGCGTCAGTAGCTAACTGTTTTAAATCTCTTAAAGGATGCAAACCTCTCATAGGAGTTTTCGTAGCTTCTGGGTTCATAAACCCACTAGCACGATGCTTACCCAACACCATAAGAATGTCACGAAGATTAGATCTGGATCTTAAATGATCTTCTAAATGGGCAAGACCCCTCACCCACAACCCACCTTCTAGTTTTCTAGTGGCTTTTAAAGCATCCCAAATAGCATGAAATTCATCCTCCGTGTAACCCAAATCTTGGATTCTTCCCTTCATTTCTTTATAAGGAAGAACAGAAAGGTCAGGAACAGAATAAGGAGTCCTAGAAGCTTTTAACCTTCCAGAGACTTTACTTACCCCACCTGATAAACCTAATTCTATTTCATCTAATAATTGCTGATTCCTTTGATTAATGTCCCTGACTATTGTCCAAAGGTCATCAATGATATGAACTATAGAAGCAGCATTAGGGTCACCATCAGCCCTTTCAGGACGAATACCTCTTGGGGATATCTTACCGTCTGCTGAACGTGCAGTGTAAGGAGCTATTTTACTGTTGTTATAAGCCAACCTTCCAGCCAAATTAGCTTTCATGGTTCTCATTCTTAAATTACTCAACCATGCAGGATTCTGCCTACTTAAACCTAAAGTCAATTTACTATTTACATGTTGATTTAATAAATTCAATTCAGGTAGAAGATTAGCCATCTTACGTGGATCAGTGAATTCAACACCGTGAACTATTTTGTATCCTTGGCTGTGTAAACTTTCGACAAGATATGTAGGAAGTTCAGCAGGATCAACTTCACCTGCCATCCAATTAGCTTCTTTTTGAAGTTCTTTAGCTCTCTTGTTAGCAGCCTCAACCATGTCTGTTCCTGCATTAAGGGGTTTCAAACCGAAACGATTAACCCATTGAGGAGCTACAGCTAACTCTGTTAATTCACTAACAAGAGCGTCTTCCAGTTTTTGTAGAGACATACTTGGATCACCTGCGGCTTCAAGTGCTCTAACAATATTCATAAAACCACTTTGAGTTTTTTGATTCCCAAAAACTTTCGCTAAATTCCTTTGACCAACAGCAGCTTCGTCAGCTAAAGCCTGTTTCAAAAAATCTCTTATTATCTTGTTCGTTAATTCATCTTGTTGAGTTGACATTAAAGCGTCAACAGCTTTGTCCACATCTTTGGATAAACCTTTACTTTTTATAGTTCTAACCAATTGAAGCAACTTGTAACGACCAGTCACTTGCGAAACGAACTCCAAAGCCTCTTGTTTAGTTCTTGTACCTAACCTAGCCAAATGGAACCTGCCCATACCAGGGTCTATTTTTCTCAACAACGGAGCATAAATACCTTTATTAACCCATTCGATATAGCTCATTTTTCCTCCACCCTCCATGAAGAAATCTGTAGCGTAAGGTCGCATTTTTTCTTCATCAGAAAGTCTAGGGAACAAGTTAAGTCTTCTATCATTAGGGCTTCTAGCTTCTAAATAAGTCACACCATCTAAATCACCTCTAGCTATCGACTCAGACAACTCTTCTGACATAGAAACATATTCGTTCCAATGATGAAACCTTTCGATGAAATCATCAGTCATACCGTTCATGATCGCTGGGACAGTAGGTGAATACCCTAAATTTCTAGGAGCGAGAGTGGCATATTGTTCCATGTAAGGAATTTGAGTTTGCAAAGCCTCTGACATACCAGGGGCTCCTGATTCCAGATTGTTAATAATTTCAACTATGTTTGCGTCACGCTTATCATTATGAACCTGAACAACACCTTTCATTCTTGTTACACCATCTTCACTAATGATTTCTGGGTCCCACATCCATTTCGCTTTATCACGATCCCAACGCCTAGCAGTACCTGCTTTAATGTCTTTCCATAAGAAAACACGACCTTTGTTAGATTCAAAAGCAGCAGGCAACGATTGACCTGTTAATCCTTCAAAACCTTTTACAAGCTCAGGGATCTCCTCAACAGGTCTTCCCATAGCAGCAGCATATTCCTCCAAATCAAGATCTATAACTTGAGCATTATCAATTAGTTGTTCACCATCTTCGACTTTACGCCAAGTGTTATAGTCCATACTTTGAGGGTCTTGTCTTCTGACAAGACGTATAAAACCTTCACCAACGTCTGTTCCTCTCGCTTTAGCAACAGCAACAGGTTCTAAAAATTCTTCTACAAGTCTGTCAAGTTCTTTTTTTACCAGATCTCTTCTTACAACACCTTTAGCTATTTTCTGAGCTTGTCTGGGATTAGCCGCAGCAGCAATTTCAGCTAAATTACCGTAAATATCAAACGGATCTAAATGTCTAGTTTGTGCTTCCAACTGGTGTTTAACAGCTAAATAAATACTGTTTCTTTCAAAATTTTCTGACACTTGCCCTATACGCATAGCCGCTTGTTTAGCGGCATGGTCAATACCTAGTGAATATAAGCCATGTAAAAATGCTCCACCAAATTCTTTTTCATCTCCGTTATACCATTCAGCTAAAGCAGCCCCATGATTCTTTTTAGCGGTAGTGGCTTCAAACTGTTTGAAACCATCAGGATCATTACGTTTCAAATAATCACCAACAGCTTGATGCATACTAGCTACAGCACGACCACCATTCTGTGGAGCCTTAGCTAATCTTGCACCTAAAGCAGGAATAAGATAAGAAGCAGTCCCTAAAGTGGCGTTTTTCATAACAGAAGGAGCACGACCTATAGCCCTTATAGTCCCTGGCTCAAAAATCTTATAAGGGGTGAACATAACATCCCACACAAAATCGCCTGCTATGTTGGTCAAACTTGTTGGGAAAAGGTAATCGTCACGAAATTCTTCAACTACACCTATATCTTCTAAAGACCAACCGCCTCCATCTTCGTCATATTCTCCAGTTCCAGTAGCTTTAGCAAGCCCTTTACCTGCTAAACCTGTCCTGTAAATCTGTTGATTAGCAAGCCTTCCAGCTTGAACCCATTTTCTGTCCCTCCAACGCTGCATTTTTGTACCAGACCATTGACCAAACTTTTGCAACCCTGGTTTGCTACTTTTACCTAAAGCACCAGCAGCCCAACCAGACAAAGTGGAAGGTTTACTAAACCCAGCAATCCTTGTAGCTGCACCCACTCCTTCAAATCTTTGAGCAGGAATAAACGCTCTAGCTGTAGGTCCAATAAATCTTGTATTTCTTAAAGCATCAAAACTTCTTGCAGTCATAGTTTGCTGGGCTGCTTTAGAACCCATTAACAAACCTTTTGCACCTATGTAAACTTCTCCTACACCAGTGAGCATTAAGAACCAGTTGATTGCTGGCACAACCGCTTCGTCAATAGGACCAGTTATAGCGTCTAGAAGTTTAAGAGGGTTCCAAGGTTGTTTGGAGTAATCTCTCCACTTGTCACCCCATTCTGCCTTTTCTTGCTTCCACTTATCAACATCCAGAAGAAGATCTAATTCCATTCCAGCTCTCATTAAACCAGAAGGAGCAATCCAATCGTCCATCCAATTAGTCAACTGACCAACAGACATAGACCCCTCAGAGGCACCCCTGAAATCCGCTTCCATCTGATCGGATCTCATATTTGCATCAATTTCGTTATACTCAGGTCGCCAAAGAGGACTATTAAATTCCTCATCGTCCATCTCAATATAACCACCCTTAATAGCCCTACGTTTCCAATCTTTTAAAGGCTCATCAATAATTTCATAAGGTCTTTGCCCACCCTGAATAGCACCGTAATAACGTGCTCCTATACGACCTATAGATTCTTCTTCTCCGTATTCACCTGAAACAGGATCATACTGAGATTCATCTATCTGAGCAGTGTCCAATTCAGCAGGAATAGGTGCCTGAGCTGTTTCTATTTCGTCAGAAATCCCATACAAAGTAGAAGACAACATTTCTGGAGTTGCACCAGGGAGCATCGCAAGATCCAACATAACCTGTTCAGGCATCTCAGGAAGATTCCAAGAAGAATCAACATGACGTAATGTTGTCAAGTTCTTATCTAATTGCTCAATACTCATTCAAATACTCATCTATATCTTCAGGGGTTAAATCTTCTGTCGGTGCAAAAATAATACCACCGTCACCCCTTACAGGAGTAGTGTGCTGCACCTGACCGCTCCATATTTCTTCTGGAATTTCATCCGTGAAAGCATCACAAGTTTGTTTACCTTGAGGGTGACTTATCCCAGGTCGCCAATATGTACACATATGACAAATAGGTTTCATTCCAAAGCGCTCCAGTCTTCCATCGAAAGGTTGACTTCACCTCTTTTTGTTTTAAGTCTTTTAATAGGACTGGAATAATTAGTTCCTGTCGTTCCACCAGAATCTTTTATTTCTTGTAAATAATGAAACACAGTTACCCATCCTCTATCACCTCTTTGCGACACAGCACCTATAGGTGGCTGTTTTCCATAGTCGCCACTTCCACTAATACCCCACTGCCAGAAAGGTACAAGATCATTAGGCATACCCCATCCATAAGGAAATTTAGATCCACTAATTTTTCCTTCTGCGTTATATTCAGCTAATGAAATATTTCGTGTTGATTCTTTGACAGATAAACTTTCAAGTTCTTTTCTTATAGGAGTGACATCCTTGTTGTACAACAATTGCCATCCAAGCTCAACAATATCTTGTGTCATCGGATGAGCGTCATCTCCTAAAAGCATGTATTCTTGGAAAGATTCAGCAAAAAGCTCCCTCCAGCTTGTTGCCGCATATCTACCTATTTCTCTGTATACGACACCCACACCACCGTAAGCTTGAGTTATACGGTCCATACCTGCACGTAAAGAATGACCTCTACCTATTTCAGCTATTACACCGTGTACAGCATGTCCAAATTCATGAATCATCGTGGCAGACAAAGCAGCATCTTTTTGGTTTTCAAAAAGTTTTAAAAGATGTTTATATTTATTACCATCTCTATGTAAAGAAAATTTGGCATATTTTATAAATCTTTCCATATCACCAAATTCGATTATCTGCCCGACACTCAAATGTATGCCTTGTTGGAAAACAGCGTTACCATCTTCATCTAAAGCCCATTTGCCACCATTTGAACCTAATTCATAAAGAGGTCCTGTATCTAATCTAGTGGGAGTGTCAGGTCTGTTCCCAGTTAAATAAGTGGAATGATATAAACCTCCCCACCCAGCTTTACCTCCACCTTGAAATGCAGAATTCATAGCTCCAACAGTTACACTCCCCATCAATAAAGCCACACCAGGGAAAACTATTCCCCCATGCTTTTCTCTCAATTTCTTTATTCCAGGTAAATTCCTTAACCCATTTTCTACTGAAGGAGTAAACCCTGGTCTTTCTGTTAAAGCACCTAAAGCCTTTACCACTGCTGTTACTACTGCATCTCTAGATTTATTTATCCTGTCACTTTCAACAAGTTTTCCTTTATGATCTCTAAATTGAAGAAGAGGGTAATCGTAACCTGCTAAAAGAGGTATCGAATCAATTTCATCTCCCTCTTCTAAAATACTGTAATCACCTATGAGATCCTTAGCTAACCGTTTAAACTCTTTTTGTTTTCCATAATCAAGTTCTTGCTGCTTTTTAAATCGGAATTCTTCAATTTCCTCTTCAGCAAATTCTTCATCCATTTCCCCATATGCATCAACAAAAGCTTGATTTTCTGAAGATAAATCTTCATCAATAACTATGAAACCATGTTGTTGCTGCTGTTCAACTAAGTTTGCATACTCTTGATTTATTCTGCTTTCAAAATCAACTATCTGTTCTGCTCCCACATCACCAGTAGCAACTCTTTGTCTACCTGTCATATACCCAGTAACTGACCATCTACTGTCAAGAGCAGCACCTAAAGGATGGTTTTTAAGAAGATTTTTTACTCTTGCCCCATTAGCTCCGTATCTGACAAGCAATTCGATAGTGCTAAACAAATCATTTATTTCAGCCACATAAGCAGGGTTATATATTCCCATTTCATACGAATTAACAGAAGGTAACCTTCTTCTTCCTGCATCTAACGCAGCATGAGTTCCTGTTTTTCCAGTAGCTATTTCACCTTGTTCCAGCGCAAGACCCTGAGCCCAAGGAGGACTTTCCATAAAACTACTACGTTCAAATCTTTTACCCTCTTCGTCTGCGGTTACTGTTGTAGGGTCCCAATTAACCCCTTCTTCTAAACCTAAAGAATCATTTGTAATCTTTTTAATTTTTCCTGTAGCTGTTAAAGAAAAGATCGCTGGAGGTTGAATAGGAGCATTAGTTACTCTTGCTTGTACTTCACCTTCTAAACCTACAACTATTAGTCTTTCACCAGTAGGTTGAGTTATGACAGCTAGTTCTTCTATCTGTTCACCATCAATTGTTGATTGAAAAATATTGTCAGCGTTCACTTCTAAAGTTTTTGAACCAATAGAAGCAATTTGAGTTTCACCATCTATCACAGCCATCTGATCTGACACTCTTTTTACTTTTGCTTTAAAATGTCCTTTAGTAGGGAAAGCGCCGTGAGTCTCAGAAAGGTGAATAGCTTCAATTGCAGGAACCCAAACATCGTAATAATTTTCATCAGTTAAACCAGTATTATTATGTACAGCTCTTTGAGTCATTCTTTCTTGACCGTTTGTGTAAGAGTACTCTCCAACTTTTGACATAGATGAGTCAGTCCAAAGCTCGCCGTGGAAATATCCCGACAAACTCACGACTGAACCATCAGCATCAAACTTTTTCCACAAACCATTGACCATACCTGGATCAGGTGTTGAACCTAAAGAAACAATAATTTGAGTTCTTTTAGAAGATTTAAGTTCTTGATCTGTTTTAGTTACATTTTCTTGAACAGCAGGAATTGACATATCTTCGTCATAATTTACTGAAAAGTCTTCCCCACCTTTTTCCGTTAGGACACTAAATTCTGTTCCTCCTTCACGCCCTATAGTCACACCTTCTGTAGCAGGAGCCATAGTTCCAGCTACATTGTCGAACATTGCGTCTTGTGTCCATATCTTTGAGAATGAATCTAAACCTTTAGTAGATTCATCTACACCCATAATCAGCCATGTTTCTTGAACTTCTTCACCGACTCTCACATATGAAGGAGTTATGCTGTAACCTTTTTTTCTTAAAGTACCTATTAGTCTCCCATTTTCTTTAGGGACCATCACCCAATTGTTAGTTATAAGAGGATTATTACTTGGTTTTGAACCAAGCCCTGCTTCTAATTGAGTTGTAGATATTTTCTGAGATGAACGTCCTGCTTTTTGAATCGTTATCGGCACTTGAACAGAAGTTGTGAAAGGTAAAGGATTCTCATTTATTATCCGATTAACCATACTTTCGTTACCTTGTTCAACTTCTACAACAATAAAGTTGCCTGCTTGATGAACATCAGGAATATTTTCCATTACAGAAGGATCACTCACAGTCCTTAGCTCACTAGCAGGAGCTGTTTCAATCATTCCTTTACTCACTACACCTAAATCAGCTTTACGAGATTTACGTGAAATCCAACGAACTGGATTCTTTTTAGTGGATGTGACTTTAGTAGAAGATATATCTAAACCTTCTTTTTTACCTGTAAGCAAAACAGGTTTAGCGTTGATCGGTCTAGCTGTTCTTAATTGGTCAGCAACACCTTTTGTTTCAGGATCAGCATAAATTCTTACACCATTACTAGAAGAAGCAACCAGAATACCAACGTCAGGTTCAAAATTGTGAACATCTGAAACGGTGAATATATCTAAGTGAGAACTCATAGGATCTATAAGCTGATCGTCTAAAAGAGGCAAAGTGTCTGTCAAAGCAGGAGAAGTAGAACTTCTTCCTTCTATTTCTTTTAAAAGTGAATCGTTCCAAACCACTGTTTTGTTGCCTGCTAAATTACCGCCACCTGTCACGCCTGCTTCTTGAACTGGTTGCCAAAACATGGCTTGAGCTTCAATAGGTTTTATCCCTAAAATTTCGGCTGCTATAACTGTCGCTCTAGTAATAGCATCATAAGTTTTTTCTGCGACACTATGAGGAACTTCTACACCTGGTAATAATAATTCTGCACCCATTTCCAATGGTCCAGTTAATGATTTTCCAGCTTTCTGTTCTCTTCTAGCTAAATCCGCTCCAATAGCAGACTCCCAAAAACCTTCTTTTTCAGTAACTGCTTTTGTTTGCTTCATCCAAGGAGCTTCAGCAGGATGAAAAAATCCTGACACAGCTCTGAAATGATGAGTGTCCGCTGTAATTACCTGTAAACCTATTGGACTGTCTGCAGCAGTTCCTTCTGGATATAAACCATTATGAAGAAAAGACATTGTTTTAAGCATTCTTAAAACTTCTATAGGATTTTTTTGATCGAAAATATCTGCTACTTTATTTTGACCTACTTGTAAAGCCTGTCCAAAAGATTTGAACTTAGTAACAGGAGCAAAACCAGCTAATTGGCGAACTTCATTCAACTCTTGTAATTGAGCTGCTTCGTCAGTTGTACCTGTTGTAGCTTCAAAAGCTCCAAGGATACCCCAGTTAATATTATCTGGGTCCCATGCTGCTCTAGGAGAAAGAGCTGAAATGATAGCTCCAGCTTGAATAGGTGTAATACCATATCTTTCACTAATAACATTTATCAATTTGTTAAATTGGGGATACCACTGTTTAGCTTTTTGTCGGTGAACATCACTTACAGCAACCGAAGTTACACCTTGGTTTATAGATAAAAGATTTAACACCATGTTCGGAATGACCGTGTCCCAATCCAAACGCCAAAGAGCACGTTCTAAACCTTCAGGATCTAATATTTCACCATTTTCTACATCTACATACCTACTGTCTGGCATCACATGAACGTTTAATGTGCCTTGCATTCTTCCTTGGTCGTCCCTGTAAAAAGAATTCCATTTCAAGTTAGGAGCAAGTTCCAAATTAGGACCTGAATGTCTTGTAACTATTTCCGCTACATCACCGATAACAGAAATTAATTGGTTCATCTCTGCTACTTCATCATAACTCCAACCAGCATCAGGATCTCCTTCAACACTGGGAGGTAAAAATATATTTCCCCGACTGTGTTTAGAAGGGTTAAATAACCTAACACCTAATCCTCCAGCTACAACATCATGAATAAGTTCTGCGTCCATTACTTGAGAAAAGATTGCAAGACCTTCTGTTGCTGCCTCTAACACGTTTTCAGGAATTCTCGCACCGAAAAAACCTGCATCAGATTCTAAAAGACTTTCACCAGTGTTTTCATCCCATAGTGTGTCTTCAAAAACACCTAATGTGCTTGTATCTACACCCTGCTGGTGAAGCATTAAAACTCCTAATTGATACACAAAACCAACAAAAGCAGCATCTACTTTACTTGTATTGTCTGTTGTAGGTAGTCCTTCAACTCTCCGAAAACCTGATGCATCAAATGCTTCTTGATCTCTTGTAGCTCTAGAGGTAACAGCGTTAAAAAGTTCAACTAAATTTTCTGCTACAGAAATTTGAACGTGTCTAGGAGCACCATACTCTTCAGAATAATTAAACCTTGCTTCACGTCTACCAATTTGTTTCTTTGAACCTTTTCTTGCTTCCTCCTGTAATCTTTTTCTAACAAAATTAAAATCTTGGTCATCATGCATTTGTATTACTGGACGACCACCAGCAGCATCAGGAACAAAAACAGGTGAAACAACTTTACTTTTAATATCCTGCATGTACCTTTGCCGCATCGTGGTATAACTGTTTCTCGTAATATGCATACCTGCACCCACAGCACCTAAACCAGCAAATATAGCTAAACCTCTTTCAAGAGGATCTAAATCATTTTGAAAATCTGCACCTTCTTTAAGGTCCATCACGTCACCCACAACAGGAGTGAATTCAACCATACTTTTAACAGTGTCTCCTAAAGACAACTCGTTTCTTGGAACACCAGTAACCCAATCTGGCATGAACATGGTCGCTGTTTTAGCTAAACCTTTTAAAGGGTTCTTACCGTAAGTTTCTAGAAGTGTTTCTCTTTCAGGCTGTTCGGAATCAGGCAGTTGAAGAACCATCTAGCAACATCCCTAAAACGATTTGAGCCCATTCTCTAGTCTCTTCCGAAACTTCTCTACTGTTAGCTAAAGAATCTAACAAAGCTATACGTGCCTGAGCTGCATTTTGTGGTCCAGCCATCACACCACCAGTGGAAGGTATTAAAGGATTTAAACCTTTTCCTTGGTGCATTAATTCATTAGGAACACCTACAGGACCTGCTTCTTCTGTAACAGTTATATTACTAGGAGGACGGTTTGGAGAAGCTTGCGCTCTAGGAGGAGCTTGTTGTTGACCTTGAACAGGACCACCTGAAGAAGGTAATTCTTTTTTTAAACGATCAGTTTCAGCTCTTTCACCATAAGTCCCAGACTCAGGTTTATTAACCGACATGTTTTGTGTCGGTGTTTTCTCAACTATATCTGGTTCAGCCACGTACCTCTGCTCCTATCATTCCACCAGGACCTGCTGGTGAACCTATTCTTGCTAAAAGATCAGCTCCTTGAGGCGCTGCTTGAACTGGTCCTTGAGGTCCTTGAGGTAAAGCGCCCATAGGAGCGCCAGCCTGCAAACCCATTCCAGCCATAGCAGGCAACATCTGAGCCTGTTGCTCTTCTTGAGGTTTAACAACATACTTGTCAAACAACTCAAACAAATCATCACCTTGCATTCTTGCTTTAGCTATCTCTACAAGAGCCGAATCAGGAATAGTTCCCTGCTCTAAACCTTGCAACAACTTAGCTAAAGCCATAGCACGGAACTTCTCAGCGTCAATACGAGACTGTTCTCTAGCCACATCTGTTAAACCATCAAGGTTTTCCTGCACAAACTCTTTAGAAACAAATTCGTTCTGTGAGTATTGGATGTGTAGAACAGCAGACTGGGCAGGATCTCTACCCATACCCAAACCGTATTCGACTCTCAATCTGTTAGACATATCAATGTCTTTACCAGAATGATATTCCTCTAAAAACTCTTGGTTCCTTAACACTCCACCAGCTACTTTTTGAGTAGGGAAATATTTTTGATCTGTCATGCAAGCAATACGAAGAGCTTTCTCCAGTTTCGATTGCAGTATCTGATGATATGTGCGTATAGCAGTGTTCATCATTCCAACAGATGATTCCAAAAACTTCGCTGAAGCTATACTTTGATCTATTTCACCTGGTCGTGACTTAGGGTATCTACCACCAAGATGAATACCTTCTATAAGTTGAGCCATATCAGCTTGAACATTAAGTGAGGACACCGCCGGTGGGACACGACCAATAGCACCTTGCGGTCCTAATTCAATGTACGCACCACCACCATACGGCATTTCCCCAATCAAGTCTTTAACAAAAATGTCGGAATACACTGCTTGATCCGCATAATCCAACACCATAGACATCAACCTGATATGAGCTTCCATAAGACCTACGACTTGGTCGAACTGTCCTCGGAACTCACCATCTAAAGTAATTCTCGAACCTATAACAATAGGACAAACTCCTAGCGGATTCTCAATGCGCTCTAATTCAATAGGATAAAGAGCGTAGTCCCCTGAGCTGAATCGGTGGAAGGTGTCATGATTACCTTGATACATCCCACAAAGGACATATTCATGGTCGTCATAGTATTCTACTAAAACTACTTTTGTGTTGTCGTCTATCACTCCCAACCCATTAGTACCAACAAACTCTACGAGCTTTTCTTGGTAAACTTCAGGAAGCTGGGTGTAATACACCTCCCTTCCAAACATCACCTTCTTAACCGTGTCCCCTGGTCTGAACCCTGGTTCAGGGTAACAAGTCCTAGGATCACGCCTTTCTATAAGAGGCATGCTTTGTTCAAAATCGGGGCTAATTGACCAAACACTAAAACCGTAAGCTGCCATATCCATAACAGCTCTAGGTATCAGAAGATCAACGCCGTTTGCCTGCATATACGAAGTAGCTATTCTTTCCATGCGAGTAGCTACCCTCTTGGAAGCTTGAGTAGCTTTAGAAGGTTGAACTCTGATAGTAGGAATAACAGACGCTGCCTCAGCAGTGTCCTCCAACGCCACCTGAATAAGGTTAGGTGAACGAACGGTTACATTCTCTTCATCAGGGTCAAACTCATCAAAGTCACCCTTAACGGTACGATCAATGATGTCACATCTGAGATCACGTTCTTCGTACCTTGTCCTCCAAGCACTATACATAGCAGGTAGCTTGTCAATATCTAACATTTATCTTTTCCGTTCCTCTGCCATACTTAATAAACCATTTTCTAAATTAGACATGGGTCGCCCATTCCTAGAAGCAAAAGCGAGATCCCTGATCTCTTCTTCTGTTGATCCTCTAGGCGCTGTGAAATACAAAGGCTCTCCGTTACTGTCATAAGTGCCGCAGACAATTTCATCATCTCCAGCACTTTCCTGCGCTTTCTTAAACGCTTTTGAATTTTTTCTATTCTTAAACAATACATTCCCACCAAGTGGAAATAAAGTGTCACTTATCTGACACATGTCCTTCCACATTAACGAACTTAGGACCTTTGTCTTCATCATACTCTTCCACAGCTTCATGTGCTTGCGGAGTACCTAAAGTTTGTCTTCTATACCCCCATTGCCCCCTGCTCATATGACCGCCTCTTTGGTCAGCTAAATTAACTCTCCTAGCTTCCTGATTCTGAAAATCAACAACATGCCTACGTCTCCTAATACGATTAGGGACCTTCATCCTCTCATTAAACATCGGAAGATGAGCACGGCTTAACAGGTCACGACAACCGAGATCAGCGAACCAAGTTGACATCACTCTGTCAGAAACCATACCCATAGGGAAAGCAACAAATTCTTCAATGCAAGGCTGGAACATTTTACAAGTAGGAGCGTTACCCCAAGGAATAGAAAACATTTCAGCAGTCATCAAAGGAGCAATAGACTCAACACCAAACTGAGGGTCCCACTTATTCTTATGAGTAGTATGCGGAACAACCCTCACACCCTTCTTAGCGAGATACTGAATGATCTCTGTGTTGTACTGCACCAACTGAGACTGCAAACCATTATTCTCAACACGCCACTCAAACAAAGGGTACTTCTCAGTCCAAGCAATAATCTGATCTTTCATCTGAGGAGCTTTCATAGACTTAACCGCAACCTGATCCACCAAATAGCGTTTACCAGTACGCAAATCCACGCCTATTAAAGAAAACGCTGTGTAACCAGAATCTTTATTACCCCCTGCTGGATCAAGACCAGCGATCAAACGCCAATCAGACTCATAATGTCCTATAGTCCTAGACGAATCCTTACAAGTATCGAGCATCTCTTGAGTGAAAGAAGCACCCAACCCTGGGATGTCCACATTCTGGTACACCAACTGGAAGTCGGCAGGGCGCATCTCCGAACGGTGAATGATCGCCTGCTCATAAGGGAAATGGTCCCCCCACAAAACCTCCTCATTATTATCGTCTGTTATGCATGAATATCTTAAAACTTTATAAGCAGGTCGGTTAGCTAAAGTCGAATACACATCCCCTGGCGAAACTCTAGTACCCACCCAAATAGCTTTACCCTTCTTACCAATACGAGACAAAGCTTCCTTATCCATCCACTCCAACATGTCTTGCACCCTTTCAGGGTTTCTTTGGTTATCCAAAGTAGCAACGTCATCAAACTTGATAATGTCAGCACGTCTACCATAAATCTGAGCGCCGACACCCAACACCTGAACAGTCGGGTCTTTCTCAGCGGTCATTCTGCCTGCAACATAGATCTGCTCTTGGTTCCATACAGCTTGAGATCCTTCAGGTTTAAACGGTCCCCAATCGTCAATCAGGTTTCCTGTAGCGCCTTCATACAGATCAGGATTACACAACAGCTCATTCATCGAATATAAGAAAGTACGAGCGAACGGAAGAGACTTCGAGACTATAAGAGTCCTCAAGTTCGGATTCTTCACAAGCGAATAAATAGTGTCCTTAACAGTCACGTTCGTTGACTTGGAATGATACGGAGGGAGATTAATAACAACACGGTTATAGTCGCCTTGGCAGGCTTCAGCCATGTCCCGATGAAAATCG
>TARA_B100000686_G_scaffold355380_1_pt1 | contig 24526 bp, 26 predicted proteins | sample TARA_B100000686 | Tara Oceans TARA_B100000686 (sample SAMEA2622733) | marine metagenome | biome: marine biome (ENVO:00000447); feature: marine epipelagic mixed layer (ENVO:xxxxxxxxx); material: "saline water (ENVO:00002010), including plankton (ENVO:xxxxxxxx)" | depth 150 m | reverse complement strand
TAAAGGAAGAAAAATCCAAGCTATTAGGACCAATAATTAATTTAACTTCTGCACCTAAATTTAAAGCAACTTTAGCCAATTCAAAACCCATTTTTCCAGAAGAAAAATTTCCAATAAATCTAACTGGATCAATTGGTTCAAATGTTGGACCTGCAGTAATCAAAATAGATTTATTTTTTAAAGGTCTTAGTCCATTAAAAAATAAATCCACTTTATCCAAAATTAGTTCAGGAGATAGCATTCGTCCTTTTCCAAACATACCACTTGCTAAGAACCCCTCATCAACTGGCAAGACAATATTTCCAAACGATACTAGCTTTGACAAATTTTTTTTATTTGCTGAGTGGGAATACATATCTACATCCATGGCAGGTGCAATCATAACAGGGCATTTGGCTGAAAGATATGTTGCAATTAATAAATTATTGCATTTAGCATTAATCATTGATGAAATTGTATTTGCAGTTGCAGGAGCAATTAAAAATAGATCTGCCCAATTTGCTAATTTTACATGATCATTCCAAGAAGGATTATCCATGTCTTCAGAAATAAAGGTAGATAGTACTGGGTTTTTAGATAAAACTTGTAGAGTAAGTGGTGTCACAAAATCTTTTGCTGATTCAGTAAGTATAACTTTAACCTCAGCTCCATTTTTTACTAATAATCTTACTAATAAAGGTGTTTTATAAGCTGCAATTCCTCCAGTTATTCCAAGGAGTATTTTTTTTGATTGCAGCTTTTTCATTTTTAATTTGTGTTATCTTCTGTGTTTCTATAGTAGATTTTATCATTTAGCCACTCCTCCACTGCCATAGCATGAGGTTTTGGAAGTCTTTCATAAAATCTTGAAACTTCAATCTGTTCTTTATTCTCAAAAATCTCTTCTAAACTATCATTGTGAGTAGCAAATTCATCAAGCTTTTCATGTAATTCTTTTTTTATATCTATATTTATCTGATTTGATCTTTTAGATATAATTGAAACAGCTTCATAAATGTTTTCTGTTAATGATTCAATAGTTTCTCTATTATACGTTTTAGTTGTAAGCGCAGCTTTTGAACTTCTATATTTGGTCATAATTTATTTAATTTTTATTTATATAATTCTAATATATTATTTACTTCATCTAATTTATCATTTAAATCATCAGCATAAACAGTTTCAGGATAATAACGAAATATATTATTGTAAAGTATAACTAAATCTTCTAATCTTTCCTTCTGTTTATTTATCACACTATTTACACCAACCTCATAGGCTGATAAAAACTTATAATACATAGCTCCTTCCCTATATGGTGTTCCAGGAAAATCCGCGATAAAATTGTCCAAAGATTTTATAGCTGCTTTATAATCCCTAATTGTGTAATATTGTTTTGAAATTTCGAAATTTTTCTTTTCTAATTTAGTTTCTAATTCATCGACTAGTATATTCGACTCAACTAAAAATTCTGATTGCGGATAATTATTAATAAAAATTTGAAGTTTTTCTAGAGCTGTTCTAGTTTCATCTTGATCTAAACTATAATCTGGAGATAAATGATAATATGATTTAGCTTCTAAAAAATATGCCTCTTCAATTTTTTGACTCTTTGGGTAGGATTTTATAAAGTTTTCAAATTGATACGCTGCAAGAAAATATCTTTTAGTTCTGAAATAAGAATTAGCAAAGAAGAATAAAACTCTTTCTGCCTGAGGTTTTCCTCTATATGAAGGAATAATTTGTTCTAATAATCTATTTGCCCTATTATAATCTCCTTCATTATAATAACTTTCAGCACCTCTATATTTTGATGAAAGATCATCACTATTAAGTAATTTCTGAAAATCATTACAACTTATAATTAATAAAGAAAATGATATGATAAAAAAAATATTTTGACTTTTATTCATTCTGCAAAACTATAAAAACTATATAGAATTAAAAAAATAGATCCTACTATTAGAAAATTCATTTATGTTGTTGTTGCTTATCAAATATAATTTTTAAATATTTAGAAAATTCAGGAGTTAGATTTTGATTATTTATAGGATTATAATCAAATAAAAAATCGTTTAATTCAATATCATTTAAATTACAACCAACTGAAAAGGAATTATTAACTCGCAGGCTTAAATATTTTAATAATAAACTTTCCTCACGATAGGCATTTATAAGTATATCAACTTCTTTTTCAAAAAAAGGACTAACAGTATTATTAAAATTTCCAAAGAACGAAATATCTTCAAACCCTATATGATAATGGTTCGGAATATCATGCCAAATATCAGAGTTAAACCACAAAAAATTAATCTGATCCATAGGAATTAGAAAAACTTCAGAAATGAATTTGAAATCCGAAAATTTCATTTCCATATTCGAATCAACGATTACTGAAATTCTTGGAGGATTATTAATTATTTTTTTAAAACTCTTCGGCTTTTTGTTTTTTCTATGTAATTCTCTTTTATATAATAATTTAAGAACTCTTTTTTTAATTCTTTTTAACATCAAAATTTAATTATCTTTTTTAAGTTCATAAATAAATTTTCTTTCACTCCATAAAGGAATTCCTAAATTTTCTGCTTTTATCTTTTTAGATGGTCCCATATTATAACCCGCAATAAGATGAGTCGTTTTATTTGATATGCTAGTTAAGACCTTACCATCATTTTTAATTATAAGTTTTTGAATTTCTTCACGAGAAAAACTAGTAAATGTTCCTGAAATTACAAATCTGCAATTTTTAAATTTTTCTGATATTTTATTTTCATTTTGGGAATTTTCTAAATTTAATCCAGCTCTTTTTAATTTCTCAATGTGAGCTAAATTTTGTTCATTTGAAAAATAGGAATAAACACTATTGGCAATTTTATCTCCAATTTCATTTGTCTCTAGTAATTTGCTAATAGGTGATTCACTTAGGTTTTGAATACTATTAAAAGATCTTGTTAACTTTTCTGCAACAGTTTGACCAACAAACCTAATCCCTAAACCAAACAACACCTTTTTAAATGGTTGTTTTTTTGATTTTTCAATCCCCTGAAGTAAATTATAAACAGATTTTTTTGCCATTCCTTCCAGATTAAGTATATCTTTTTCATTTAATGAATATAAATCAGAAATTCTTTTAATTAGACCTCTTCTGAATAATAATGAAATAGTTTCTTGACCAATACCTTCTATATCCATGGCCTTTCTGGAAACAAAGTGTTGTATTTTACCTATTAATTGAGGATTACAATAATAACTGTTTTCACAATAATGAATTGATTCTCCTTTTAACTTAACCAGAGGATAATTACAATCTGGACAATTTGAAATAAATTTTATTTTTTTTGATTTACTATTTCTTCTGGTAATGTCTAAACCAACAATTTTAGGTATTATTTCACCACCTTTTTCAACTTTAACTATATCACCTATTCTTAAATCTAGTCTTTCAATTTGATCGGCATTATATAAAGAGGCACGTTTAACCATTGTCCCAGATATTGAAATAGGATCAAGATTTGCAACTGGAGTTATTGCGCCTGTTCTTCCAACTTGATAAGTTATCTCTTTTAATTTTGTAAGTGCTTGGTCAGGTTTATACTTATAAGCTATGGCCCATCTAGGTGATTTAGAAGTATACCCTAGTTGATTTTGAATTTTTAAATCATTTACTTTGACAACCACACCATCAATTTCATATGGCAAATTGAATCGCTTATTTTCCCAATTATCAATAAAATCAAAAATAGAATCTAAATCTTTGGCTAAGACAAAATCGTTGGGGACCTTAAATCCCCATTCACTAACTTTATTAAGAACATCATGTTGAAATTGAAAAATTTCAATTTCAGAAACCACACTATAAAGAAAACACATTAGTTTCCTTTTAGCAACTATGCTGCTATCTTGCATTTTTAAAGTTCCAGAAGTAGTGTTTCTTGGATTCTTAAAAAGAGTCTCTCCCTTATTTGCCCTTTCTACATTTAACTGTTTAAAAGTATCTTTTGACATTAATATCTCTCCCCTAATTTCAAAGTCTTCAGGAAAATCACCTTGTAAACTCAATGGTATAGTAGGAATAGTTCTAATATTTTCAGTCACATCATCACCTTTATTGCCATCTCCACGAGTCAAACCATAAATTAATTTACCATTTCTGTATGTCAAACTAATTGAAGCACCATCATACTTTAATTCACAAGTGTAGGTCAACTTAATTTGATTTCCAATATTCTTTTTAATTCGCTTAATCCAAGACTTTACTTCATTTTTTGAATAGGTGTTATCAAGTGAATACATAGGGGAATTATGATTTCTTGAAGTAAATTTTTTTGTGATTCCTCCTCCTATTCTTTTAGTAGGAGAGTTTGGGTCATTAAATTCAGGATGTGATTTTTCAAGAAGTTCTAATTGTTTTATTTTTTTATCAAATTCAAAATCAGAAATAGGAGATTCATCTTTTATATAATACAGATAATTATAATAATGGATTTCTTCTCTAAGCGCTAAAATTGTTTCTTTTAATTTTTTATTCATTTCTTTTTTGCACTTAACATTCTCTTTTTACCAAAAGTATCTTTTTTTATTTCAACTTGTTTAAAATCAGATTTTAAAAATAAAGATTCGATTTTATTAACATATCTTGGATTAATTTCAAAATAGAGAATTCCATCTCTTCTTAAATTATTTTTCGCAAAAGAAATACAACATTCATAGAAATAAATTGGATTATTAGGTGGAGCAAAAAGGGCTATATGAGGTTCATGTTTGAAAACATTTGGAGAAATATTTTTAATATCATTTGAATCAAGATAAGGTGGATTCGAAACTATAACATCAAACTTGAAAGGCCAGGTTATTAATTTGCAAATATTATCATTATGCAGTGAAACAGGAAGATTTAAATATTTTGAATTTTGCTTTGCTAAAGATATTGACTTACTTGAAATATCAATTCCATATACATTAGATTTAGGTATATGTTTTTTTATTGCCAATGCGATACAACCACTACCAGTACATAAATCCATAAATGTGGTTTGATTATAACATTTACTAATTATCAATTTAGTTAACTCTTCAGTTTCAGGTCTAGGAATCAAAACATTAGGATTAACAATAATTTCTAACTCCATAAAAAATGTTTTACCGGTTATGTATTGTAAGGGATAATCATCTAACAAAGAAATCATTGCCTTCTCAAGTTTTTTTAACTGAAAATTTTTTAATATTAAATTCGGCTTCAAACCTATTATTGTAGATTCCCAATCAAAAAATTCTTTTAAAATGTATTTAAAAATAAAATCAATTTGATTAACTGGAAATTTAAACAATAATTTTTCTCTAAATAAAGATCTAGCTTCTATTAGCGTCATTGAAGTTTCTTTATTTAAATTTACATCGTCAAATCAAATTAAACAACATTAAAATATAATGAACGATGAATTTTGGATGAGAAGATGTTTGGATCTTGCAAAAAAAAGTATTGGAAAGACTTCTCCTAACCCGATGGTAGGTGCTGTGATTATATATCAAAATAAAATAATTGGTGAAGGATATCATACTGGATATGGAAATAATCATGCTGAAGTAGAAGCAATAAATAAAGTAAAAAATAATAATCAACTTCAAAAATCATCACTTTATGTAAATCTTGAACCATGTAATCATTTTGGCAAAACACCACCTTGTGTAAAATTAATAATTGATAAAAAAATCCAAAATGTTATTATTGGCACATTAGATCCAAATCCAAAAGTTTCAGGAATGGGTGTTAAAAGATTAAAAGAAAATAACATTAATGTTAAAGTTGGTGTACTTTCAAAAGAATGTAAAAAATTGAATAAACGTTTTTTTTGTTTTCATTTGAAAAAACGCCCATTTATAATACTTAAATGGGCTGAGTCCCCTGAAGGATTAATTTCAAATAGCAATAGTAATAAAAATAATATTTTTTGGATTTCATCAATGCTTTCTCAACAAATTGCACATAAATGGAGATCGGAAGAAGATGCTATATTAGTTGGTTCAAACACAGTGCTCTTAGATAACCCAAAATTAAATACAAGACATCATTCTGGAAAATCTCCTATACCTATAGTTATAGACCCCAATAAAAAAGTTTCAAAAGACCATTTGCTATTTAAATTTCATAATAAGGTTTTCCATTATGTAAAATCTATTAAAAATAGTGAAGAATCTAATTATATTAAAATGAATTTTAATAATGGATTAAAAGAAATTTTAAAAGACTTATACTCGAAAAAAATTACATCAATTTTAGTTGAAGGGGGACTTATAACATTACAAAAATTTATTGACTCTAATTACTGGGATGAAATACGATATTTTATTGGTTCAAAATCAATTGAAAAAGGTTTGAAAGCTCCTATGATAAAAAATAAAGAAATTAAGTCAACAGTAAAAATTTCTAATGATAAATTAATTTACTTATTAAATCCTTCTTCAAAAACACTATAAAGAAAATGTGGGCATCTAACCGGTCTTTTAGTTTTTGAATTTAGAAAAGCTATTTTAGTAGAACCTGTACAAACAATTTGATTTAATTGATTTGATATCTTATAATTAAATAATAAAAAAGCTTTCGGTAAGTTTTTTAATTTTACTTCGGTAGTTAATTCATCATCAAAAAAAGAAGGTTTTAAATGTTTTAAAGATGACTCTACTACTGGCATCCAAATGCCGTCTTCTTCAATTTTTTTATATGAAAGACCTAAATATCTTAACCATGAAATCCTTGCATTTTCAAACAAAATTAAATAATTCGAGTGATGCATAAAACCCATTTGATCTGTCTCAGAATATTTAACTCGGAAAGAATTTGACACAAATTGCATTTATTTAAAATTTAAAAATTATAGTCATCTATTTGACTGAAAAATATGCTTGCTATAATTTCAAAAAAAATTTTTTAAAATTCAATAGTAAATTAATTTTTTTTATAAAAAATTTAGTGAATATTTGTTGTTACTATTTTTTTATTAAAAAATACATTAGTAAACTATCAATTTTCATTAACTCAATAGATGAATTCTATTAAATCAGATGTTTGGAAAAAATGCTTGTCTTTCATAAAAGATAACATTCAGCCCCAAGCATTTAAGACTTGGTTCGAACCAATTGAGGCAATTAAACTAAAGGATAATGTTTTAAGCATACAAGTTCCAAGCAAATTTTTTTATGAGTGGCTAGAGGAACATTATGTTACTCTTCTTAAATCAGCGCTTGTTCAGGAATTAGGTCCAGATGCTAGATTAGTTTATGTTATAAAAATGGAAAACACTTTTGGAAATAAACAACCATATACAGAAAGCATACCTAGCAATCATAGAAATTCACTAAAACCACAAGATGTATCTGCACCATTAACCTCTCGTAGTCAAGAACTTAAAAATCCTTTTGTTATACCAGGCATTCGAAATCTTCAAATAGAATCTCAATTAAATCCAAATTATAGTTTTGATAATTTTTTAGAGGGGGATGCAAACAGATTAGCTAGATCTGCTGGCCTTGCTGTTTCAAATAAGCCCGGAGGCACTTCCTTTAACCCATTACTTGTCTATGGAGGAGTTGGACTTGGTAAAACACATTTAGCTCATGCAATTGGAGTTGAAATTAAATCAAAATACCCAGATAAAACTGTTTTATATATTTCAGCTGAAAAATTTACTCAACAATATATTGAGTCAATTAAAAAAAATTCTAGAAATGATTTTATTCACTTTTATCAAATCATTGATGTTTTAATAATTGATGATGTTCAATTTTTAAGTGGAAAGTCTGGAACTCAAGATGTTTTCTTCCATATTTTTAACCATCTTCATCAAAATGGCAAACAAGTAATATTAACTTCTGATAAAGCTCCAGTAGATATGCAAGATATTGAGCAAAGATTATTATCAAGATTCAAGTGGGGGCTTTCTGCTGAACTTCAATCCCCAGACTATGAAACAAGGATATCAATTATAAAGAATAAACTTTTTAGAGATGGAGTAAAGATAGATGATACTATTATTGAATATGTTGCAAAAAATATAAAAACTAACATAAGAGAACTTGAAGGAGCTATAATATCTTTAATCGCTCAATCATCTTTTAATAAAGTAGAAATTAATCTTCAGTTAGCCCAAGAAATCGTTAATAAGTTTGTTAAAAATACTAAACGAGAAGTTTCGATTGATTATATTCAAAAAGTTGTTTCTGAATATTTTCAAATGGATGTATTAACACTTCAATCAAAAACTAGAAAAAGACATATAGTTCAAGCTAGACAATTGGCAATGTATTTTGCCAAAAAATTTACTAAGGCCTCTCTAGCAAGTATTGGTTCTCAAATTGGAAAAAGAGATCATGCCACTGTCCTGCATGCTTGTAAAACTGTTGATAATCTTAGTTTTACGGATAAACAATTTCGCAAATATGTAGAAGACTTAAATCAAAAACTCACCATATAATAGTTATTAAAAATCAAACAAAAATTCTTATAGTCTGTTTAGGCAATATTTGCCGTTCTCCACTAGGAGAAGGTATTTTAAGAAAACATCTTAAACCAGTATCAGATTTTGATATTGATTCTGCTGGGACTTCTTCTTATCACATTGGCAGTCCTCCTGATATAAGAAGTATACAAACTGCTTTAAAACATGGAATTGACATAAGTAATCAAAAGGCAAGACAATTTCATATAAATGATTTTGAAAAGTTTGATTATATATTTGCAATGGATAAATCTAATTTAGATAATATATTATCACTAGCACCTGATATTAAAAGCAGAAAAAAAGTAAGCTTGCTTATTGAAAACAAAAATGTTCCTGATCCATATTATGATGAGGATAAAGGATTTGAAAATTGCTTTAGACTTATAGAAAAAGCTTGCCAAAAAATTTCAAAAAGAATTCTAACAGAAAATTAACGAAAAACTTTTTTTCTATTTATCCACTTAATATACTTTTTTTTATTTCTGTTATGCTCTCTTAAATTTTTTGCAAAAAGATGATACCCCTTATTTTGTGGATCAGCAACAAAATAAAGATATGAATGTTTCTCTGGATTCAAAACTGATTCAATAGCATCAATGTCAGGCATTGTAATAGGTCCTGGTGGAAGTCCCATATTTCTGTATGTGTTATAAGGAGATTTAATTTTTAGATCTTTATATAATACCCTTCTTATTTTAGTGTTAAAATCTCCATTGATATCTTTAATTGCATAGATAACTGTTGGATCAGCTTGTAATCTCATCCTTTTTTTAATTCTATTTAGATATACACCAGCAATCCTAGGTCTTTCATCTTTTTGAAAAGTTTCACGTTGAACTATTGAAGCTAAAGTAGAAACTTCAATTGGAGATAATCCAATATTTTTAGCTTTATCTAATCTTTCTTTGTTCCAAAAACTATTATATGATTCCCACATTTTATCTTGAAAGTTCTTCACAGATGTATCCCAAAAAAATTGGTAGGAATTTGGTAAGTACATCGAAATTGCATTCTTAGGGTTAAAACCTTTTATAGTTAAAAAATCATAATTATAAAATGCGTTAACCAATGTTAAGCTATCCAAATAAATTTGTTTCGAAACTCTACCGGCAAGATTTTCTAATCTTTCATGATTATTAAATATAACCGTTACAGGCTCACTTTTTGATCTTAAAATATTTATGATTTCATTGTTATTGATATCTTTTGGAATTAAAAATAGACCAGATTTTACCCTTGAATCATAACCTTTTTTCTTAGCAGCTATCTTAAAATAATGTGTTGATTTTAGTAACGAGTCTAATTGAATAATTAATAAATTAAAATCAGTATTTGGTTTAATATATAAGCTAAATGTCTTAGAAGTAAATTTAGTATTTACAGTAAAAAATGTTTTATAAAACTCATTAGCTATAAAGCTGATAAATAATATAGTAATAAATAGAGTAAATTTAATTATTCTTTTAAGCGTTTTATTCATTCAAAATCTTTTGATAAATATTTTCATCATGAAAAGTGCCTTTATAATAATTCCAGTCTTTCTTTATACCAGTTCTAATAAATCCAGATTTTTCAAATAATTTAATACTTATAGTGTTTTTTGAATCAACTGTGGCATAAAGTTGATGAACTTTTATTTTATTTATACAATATATTTCTAATAATTTAATTGAACTTAAACCTATTCCTTTATTACGATGAGAATCTAAAACAACTATTCCAACACCTGCTCTACGATTAATTATATCAAAATTAAAAATATCAATAAATCCTAGGATATTTATTTTATCTGAGGATATAACAAATCTTTTTTGTTTTGATTCATAAATATCCTGAACAGATGAATTATTAATATAATCTAAAATCGTTGATTTTGAAAAAGGGGACTTTTGAAATGAAGATTTCCATAAAGTTTTATCATTCTCAATCTTATATAGAGTTTCTAAATCTTTTATTTCTATATTTCTCAAATAAATTTTCATATTAGATTATAATAGTTCCCTCATATACAAATTTTACGGGCCCTTCAAGAGTTACGTTTGTAAACTTATTATTTGATCTTTTATTAAAGGCAACAAACAATTTGCCTCCTAATGTACTAATTTTGATCTCCTTAGAAGAAGTTTCTCCTAATAAACTCATAGCTATTGCAGAAGCAACAGCGCCAGTTCCACATGATAATGTTTCATTTTCAACACCTCTTTCATAAGTTCTAATTTTAAATTTATCTGATGAAATTTTTTCTACGAAATTAACATTAACGCCTTGTTTTTTATAAATGTCAGAGAACCGTATTTTGGATCCTAATAATTTAACATTGATTTCTTCCAAATCCTTGGAGGGAATAATATGATGGGGAGAACCAGTATCTAAGTAGATAAAATCTGGTTTTTGCAAAATTAATGAAACATCACACATAGTAAGCTTAACAAAATTTTTATCAATTAAAAATCCTTCATGTACTCCATCATATGCTAAAAACCGAATTTTTTCATCAATTAGACCAATTTTATTTGCAAATGCAACAAAGCATCTAGCTCCATTACCACACATAGTGCTTCTTATTCCGTCTGAATTAAAATAAACCATTTCAAAATTGAACTTTTTATTCTTATTAAGTAAAATAAATCCATCTGCTCCAATACCAAGATTTCTATTGCATATATTTTGTATTTTATTTGCTCCAAAGGAGAAATTATTATGTCTATTATCAATTAAAACAAAATCATTTCCTGCAGCATGATATTTCTTAAATTTTAGCTCCATAAACCAAAAATAGAAAAATTAAAAAAATAGATAGTGTTGTTAAAAACTCGTTAAACGTATTTAACACTTTTACACATATTTATAATTTTGAAAAAATTAATAAAAATGAAATCATTTATAAAACTTGTTGCAGTAAGTATTCTAAGTAGTCTTCTTGCTGTTTTCATATATGATAGAGAAAGAAGAAAACTTTTTTCTTCCAAAAAGAATACAGAAAAAAATTTTACTAAATCAAATTTATTCCACAATACCAGCCTGGTTAATTATAATAATACTAACAATGAAGAAACTGACTTCATGATAGCAGCTGCTAGCTCTATAAATGGAGTTGTACACATTAAGAATACTAGCAATTATAAAGATTCAAGAAATTGGTTATACAACTTTTATGGAGATTCTGCCCCTAAAAGAATTGGAAATGGATCTGGTGTAATAGTCTCAGCTGATGGATTTATTATTACAAATGATCATGTTATAAAAGACGCATCTGAAATAGAGGTTACAACAAATGACAATAAAGTATATATTGCTTCATTAATTGGTTCTGATCCATATACTGATATTGCAGTATTGAAAATCGATGCTGTAAAGAAATTGGATTATATAACTTTTGGTAATTCTGAAACAACAAAAATAGGAGAATGGGTTTTGGCGGTTGGCAACCCATTTAACCTAAATTCAACAGTAACCGCTGGAATAGTAAGCGCTAAATCAAGAGATTTAAATAAATTAGATCAAAAAAATCAATCATTTATTCAAACAGATGCTGCTGTTAATCAAGGAAATAGTGGTGGGGCTTTAATAAATTTAAAAGGTGAATTAATAGGAATAAATACTGCTATAACATCAATAGCGGGAGGTTTTGTAGGTTATTCTTTCGCCGTTCCAAGTAATTTAGCAAGAAAAGTTTTTGAAGATATTTTAGAATATGGAAATGTTCAAAAAGGTCTTTTAGGTGTTACTGGAAATGCATTAGATCAAAACCTTGCTAAAAAACTTGAAATAAATGAAACAGAGGGTTTCTATATAAATGATGTTGAACCAAACTTGGGAGCAGAAAAAGCTGGTCTTCAAAAACATGATATTATAATTGAAGTTGATAATATTAAGATTAATAAATTTTCTGATATGTCTGGTTATTTATCTACAAAAAGACCAGGAGATGAGGTTAAGGTGAAATATTTTAGAAAAGGAAAAAAATATTCGGTAATGGTTGTGCTTAAAAAAATTAATAGGACTATCTTTTTAGGAATGGAATTAAGAAATATTACCAATTCTGATAAAAAAATCACTAAAGATAATCCTGCTGTAAAAATAACTGACATCCAAAACTCTAGACTTTATAGACTAGGAATAGAAAAAGGATATTTTATACTTAAAGTCAATGATATAAATGTTAATGACATTAATGAAGTTGATAGAATTGATATAGAAGCTTTAAATTCAATTTTATTTATGAGTCCATCAGGAGAAAAAGAAAGAATTATTTTTGAATAATTTTTATTTAAAATTGTATAAGTAAACATGCGTATAGATATTATTACAATTTTTCCAGATCTTATTAAAAGTCCTTTTAATAATTCTATTATTAAAAGAGCTAAAGAATCTAACCTAGTAAAAATTTATTTTCATAATCCAAGAGATTATACTAATAATAAATATAAACAAGTTGATGATTACCCATATGGAGGTGGAGCTGGTATGGTTATGATGATTGAACCAATTTCTAAATGTATTGAAAAGTTGATTTCTAAAAGACAGTATGATGAAATAATTTATTTGTCACCAGATGGAAACAAACTTAAACAATCAACCTGTAATAAACTTTCAACTAAGAAAAACTTAATTTTACTATGTGGTCATTATAAAGGTGTTGATCAAAGAATAAGAGATCATTATATTACTTTAGAAGTTTCCATAGGCGATTTTGTTCTATCAGGCGGAGAACTTGCAGCGGCAGTTTTATGTGATAGTATTATAAGAATCATACCAGGTGTTCTAGGTGATCAATCTTCAGCTTTATCAGACAGTTTCCAAGATGGCCTTTTAGCTCCACCAATATACACTAGACCTTCAGACTATAATGGGTTAAAGGTTCCAGATGTATTATTATCCGGAAATACATCAAAAATCGATCAATGGAGAGAGGAAAAATCATTAGAGATTACAAGGAACACTCGTCCAGACTTGTTAAAAGATTAATTTTAAATTACATTTTTGTATTAATTAAAAAAAAGCTAATTTTGCCGGCAAAGTATGATTTATCAATAAATTATTGTGAATCATTTCCTATTATAAGCATAGAGTGTTTTTATGGAATCATTAGTAGATTTTGTTCAAAAAGAATTCATTAAAAAAAATGATTTTCCTATTTTTTCAACTGGAGATACTATAACTGTATACTTTCAAATTCGTGAAGGAGAAAAAGTTAGAACACAATTTTTTAAAGGTGTTGTTATTCAAATAAAAGGTGAAGGCGCTTCAAAAACTTTCACTATTAGGAAAATGTCTGGCACCATTGGTGTTGAACGCATTTTTCCCTTTAACCTTCCTGCTATTGAAAAAATAGAAATAAATAAAAAGGGTAAGGTTCGAAAATCAAGAATATTTTATTTTAAAAACTTGCGTGGTAAAAAAGCTAGAATTAAAGAAGTTTTATAATTATTTCATTAACCTTTTTTAAAATACTTTGCTATTCTGTTTATTGAAAGACTATAGGAAATTTTCTTATCGTATATTTGCATTCTGATTATATTCTTGAAAAATGTCTAAAATAAAAGTTGTTAATCCTATTGTCGAAATTGATGGTGATGAGATGACTAGAATAATATGGAAATTTATCAAAGAGCAACTTATTCTCCCATATCTAGATCTTAAATTAAGGTATTATGATTTGTCAATTCAATCAAGAGATAAAACTAATGATCAAATAACAATTGAAGCTGCAGAAGCAATAAAAAAGTTCAATGTTGGAATAAAATGTGCTACAATTACTCCAGATGAAGATCGAGTTAAAGAGTTTAATTTAAAAAAAATGTATAGATCTCCTAATGGAACTATAAGAAATATAGTTGGTGGTACTGTTTTTAGAGAACCTATTATTTTGAAGAATGTCCCAAGATATGTTCAAGGGTGGACTAGGCCAATTTGCATTGGACGACATGCGTTTGGTGATCAATATAAAGCAACAGATACAATTATAAAGGGTAAAGGTAAATTAACAATGACATTTACTCCAGAAGAAGAAGGAGTTAACCCTAAGACATGGGAAGTTTATGATTTTAAAGAGAATGGGGTTGCAATGAGTATGTACAATATTGATTCTTCTATTTATGGTTTTGCAAGATCATGTATGATTATGGCCTTAAATAAAAAGTGGCCATTGTACCTATCAACAAAAAACACTATTCTTAAAGAATATGATGGTCGTTTTAAAAATATCTTTCAAGAGGTATTTGAAAAGGAATTTGAAGAGAGTTTTAGATCAGCTGGAATTAATTATGAACATAGACTTATTGATGATATGGTAGCAGCTGCTATGAAATGGGAAGGTGGGTTTGTATGGGCATGTAAAAATTATGATGGAGATGTTCAATCAGATACTGTTGCTCAAGGTTTTGGTTCATTAGGATTAATGACCTCTACCCTAGTTACACCAGATGGAAAAACTATGGAAGCTGAAGCTGCTCATGGAACAGTCACAAGACATTATCGTGAATACCAAAAAGGGAACGATACATCAACAAATCCCATTGCATCGATTTTTGCCTGGACTCGTGGTTTATCCTTTAGAGGAAAACTTGATGGAAATAAAAGTTTAATCGATTTTTGTGACATTCTAGAAAATGTTTGCATAGATACTATTGAGAATGGTAAAATGACAAAAGACCTAGCATTATTAATTTATAAAGAAAATCTTTCAGAGGATAATTATCTTAATACTAAAGACTTTTTAAGTGAAATAAAGTTGAATTTAGATAAAAAATTAGGCGATTAAAGTTATTTTACACTATTAATAATTAGTTTAATATTACATAATGAAATTTAATAAAATCACTGAGAAAGACTCTAAATATGATTTATTAGAAAAGAAATCAGTGCTTGAAATAATTTCAGAAATTAATTTTGAAGATACTTTAGCAGTTGATGCCGTTAAAAAGGTTTTGCCAGATATAAATAAACTTATAAAAAAAGTAATCTCCAAACTAAAAAATGGAGGTAGGTTGTTTTATATTGGTGCTGGTACAAGTGGGAGAATTGGTGTGCTTGATGCTTCAGAATGTCCTCCAACATTTGGAACAGATCCAAGCATGGTTGTTGGTATAATAGCTGGGGGTGACATAGCATTAAGAAACTCAATAGAATTTGCAGAAGATAGTTCTTTAGATGGGTGGAAAGAATTGTTAAATTATAATATTAACAAGAAAGATTTTGTATTAGGAATTGCTTCATCAGGCACTACACCTTTTGTTGTGGGTGCACTAAAAAAATGTCAAGAAAATAACATCACGACTGGATGCATATGCTCTAATCCAAAAAGCCCAATTACCATTTATTCTGATCATCCAATAGAAGTTCTAGTAGGTCCGGAATATATAACTGGAAGTACAAGAATGAAAGCCGGTACTTGCCAAAAGTTAATACTTAATATGATTTCTACTGCAACAATGATAAAACTTGGGCATATTAAAGGAAATAAGATGATTGACATACAGCTAACTAACAAAAAACTTAAAGATAGAGCTACTAGAATTGTAAAAGAGTTTTTAAATATTGATTACACATTAGCTAGTAAGCTTATAAAAAAATATGGTAATGTAAGAGATGCTATTGAACATATATCTAATGATAGATAAAAAAAAATTTAAAAAAGGATTAATTAACGTTCTTAAAGCTATGTTTTTTGCTTTTACTGGTCCAGTAATTGTTCAGCAAGCCTTTCAAAATAAAGATCATGAATTCTATTTATATGTATTAATAATAGGATTATTACTATTAATGCTTTCTGTATTTTTTGGTTTTTTAGGTATAATAACAATTGTTAATGCTGTTTTAAATAATCCTAAACAAAAAGATTCTTAGCTCTTGCTTTTGTTTAACATAACTAGTCAGCCTATCTTTGCAATTATATAATTATCATTATGATAAAAATCACATTTCCTGATGGTATAGAGAAAGAGTTTAAGAAAGGAATAACTGTTTTAGATATTGCTAAAAGTATAAGTGATGGATTTGCAAGAAAAGTACTTTCAGCAAAATTTAATCAGGATATTGTTGAAGCCTCTACTGAATTGAAAGTGGATGGTAAAATATTGTTCTACACTTGGAATGATGATGAAGGTAAAGCCGCATTCTGGCATTCTTCTGCGCATGTTCTAGCTCAAGCAATTCTATCTCTATATCCATATGCAAAGCTTACTATTGGTCCAGCTATTGAAAATGGCTTTTATTATGATGCCGATTTTGGAAAACGCACTTTTTCAGAAAATGACTTGGAAGAACTTGAAAAGAAGTTTAAAGATTTTGCATCTCAAAAATCTGTTTTTAATATGAGGGAATCCTCTAAAAAGGATGCCTTAAATTATTATAAAAAAATAAATAATCCTTATAAAATTGAGCTGATTGAGGATTTAGATGATGGAACTATTACGTTTTGTGACCATTCTGATTTTACAGATCTATGCAAAGGGGGGCACATTCCAAATACTGGACTTATTAAAGCTGTAAAATTAACATCTGTAGCCGGTGCTTACTGGAGAGGGGATGAAACTAATAATCAATTAACTAGGATTTATGGTATTTCATTTCCAAAAAATAAAGATCTTACAAAATATCTTGATTTGTTAGAAAAGGCTAAAGAACGAGATCACAGAAAACTTGGTAAAAGCTTAGAATTATTTACTTTCTCTGAAAAGGTAGGAATAGGCTTACCCCTGTGGTTGCCAAAAGGAACTGAACTTCGTGATCGTTTAGAATTATTTTTAAAAAAAGCACAAAAAAAAGCTGGATATGAACAAGTGATTTCCCCACACATTGGAAATAAAGAACTTTATATTACATCAGGACATTTTGAGAAATACGGGACAGATAGTTTCCAGCCTATAGAAACTCCTAACGAAGGAGAATCTTTTCTTTTGAAACCTATGAATTGTCCTCATCACTGCGAAATATATAAAAGTAAACCTTGGAGTTACAAGGATTTACCTAAGAGATATGCTGAATTTGGAACAGTTTATAGATATGAACAAAGTGGAGAGTTACATGGATTAACTAGGGTTAGAAGCTTTACTCAAGATGATGCTCATATTTTTTGTATGCCCAGTCAACTAGATAAGGAATTTAAGAATGTAATCGATTTAGTTCTATACGTATTTGAATCCTTAGGTTTTGATGATTTTATAGTTCAAGTATCTCTCAGAGATAAAGATAAACCAGAAAAATATATTGGGAATAATAAGAGTTGGGACTTGGCAGAAAAAGCTATAATTAATGCAACAAAAGAAAAAGGGCTTGAATATATTGTTGAATATGGTGAAGCAGCTTTTTATGGTCCAAAATTGGACTTTCTTGTAAGAGATGTCCTAGGAAGAAAATGGCAACTTGGAACGATTCAGGTAGATTATAATCTTCCTGAACGTTTTGAATTAACATACAAAGGTGATGACAATCAGCTTCATAGGCCTGTTATGATTCATCGAGCTCCATTTGGAAGTCTTGAAAGGTTTGTAGCTATATTACTAGAAAACACTGGAGGTAATTTTCCATTATGGCTTACTCCAATGCAAGCTATTATTCTATGTGTGAGTAATAAATATGAAAAATACGCTAAAAAAGTTTTAAATTACTTAGAAAATAACGAAATTCGCGCCTCTTTAGATGCTCGAAATGAGACAATTGGAAAAAAAATTCGAGAAGCAGAAATGAATAAAATTCCATTTATGCTTATTATTGGAGAAAAAGAAACTTTAAATAATAATGTTTCCATTAGGAAGCACGGACATGGTGACATTGGTGATAAATCAATTAAGGAATTGGTTGAATTAGTAAAATTTGAGGAAAAAAATAGTCTTTCCTCAAAAGAATTTTAATTTAAATATTAGAAGTCATAGCAATAAGAAGAAGAAGAAGTAATCGGCCCGGGAGGGTAATAAAAGAAAATCCTCATTTAATTAATGAGAAGATTATATCTAATGAAGTTAGATTAGTTGGAGATAATGTTAAAATAGGAGTTTATAAACTACCTCAAGCACTTCAAATAGCAAAGGAGTTAGAATTAGATTTAGTTGAAATTTCACCCAAGGCTGTTCCTCCTGTATGTAAGATTTTAGAATACAAAAAATTCTTGTATGAACAAAAAAAGCGAGAAAAATCGTTAAAGTCAAGAACCAGTAAGGTTGTAATTAAAGAGATTAGGTTTGGACCTCAAACAGATAATCATGATTATGAATTTAAAAAGAAACATGCAGAAAAATTTTTAAAAGATGGTGCTAAACTTAAAGCATTTGTATTTTTCAAAGGAAGGTCAATAATTTTTAAAGAACAAGGTCACATTTTACTTCTTAGATTAGCTCAAGATCTTGAAGAATGGGGTAAAGTTGAACAGCTTCCTGAACTTGAAGGAAAAAGAATGATTATGTTTATAGCGCCAAAAAAAAATAAGTAAAAATAAAACACGTAGTATTATGCCAAAAATGAAAACAAAATCAAGTGCTAAAAAAAGATTCAAATTAACAGCTTCAGGAAAAATTAAACGTAAACACGCTTTTAAGAATCATATTTTGACTAAAAAGTCTAAAAAAAGAAAATTAGCATTAACTCACTCTACATTAGTTCATAAAAGTGATGAAAAAAATATTAAAGCTCAATTAAGATTACAATAATATAGGGTTAACACTTAACATAAATAATAAAAGTGTAAATTTGTGGCCCTTCAATATGAAAAATTTTAAATTATGCCTAGATCATTAAATTCAGTTGCTTCAAGAGCAAGAAGAAAAAAAATAATTAAGCAAGCTAAAGGATATTTTGGACGTCGAAAAAATGTATGGACAATTGCTAAAAATGCAGTTGAAAAAGCATTGAGCTATGCATACAGAGACAGAAGAAATAAAAAAAGAAGTTTTCGGTCATTATGGATAATGAGAATAAATGCTGCATCAAGAATTAATGGAATGTCATATAGTGAATTTATTGCAAAGGCTAAATCAAAAAACATTAATCTAAACAGAAAAGTTCTTGCTGATCTGGCAATGAATGAACCTAAAGCTTTTAAAGCAATAGCTGATAAAATAAAATAAGTTATTCTTTTTCTTTGAACCTGCTTAAAGCACGGTATTTATTTTTAATTTTGGATAATGCTTAAAGTTTACCATAACCCTAGATGTAGAAAATCAAGAGAAGCTATTAATTTTCTTAAAAAAAGTAATGTTGAATTTCAAATTGTTCTATATCTAGAAAAACCTCTAAGTCCAGAACAGCTAAAAGAGATTATTAAAAAACTTAAAATTTTACCTGAAAAATTAATTAGAAGACAGGAGAAAATTTGGAAAGAGAATTTTAAAAATAAAAATTTGTCTAATAAAAAAGTTATTGAGATTTTATCATCTAATCCTAAATTAATTGAAAGACCAATAATTACTTCAAATAATAAAGGTATAATAGGAAGACCAATTGAAAATTTAGCAAAATTTTTAAATAATGTTTAAAAAAATCGCTTTTCTTTTTATAATTAGTTTTTCCATAACAACTAATGCTCAAAGACCCTCCGAAAGTTTTCAAAAATTCAATCTAATTGGCAAAGTTATAGATAAAGATACTGGACAACCACTTGAATATGCGACCATATCATTAACCAACAAAAGACGTCCAGAGTTTATTCAAGGTGGTATTTCAAATCAACAAGGTGATTTTAATTTTGAAGTATTTGCTGGAAAATATACAATTATCATTGAATATATTTCATTTAAAAAATATATTAAAGAAGATTTAATTATTAGTGGACCAATAGATATAGGAACAATCGGACTTGAAATTGAAGTAAATTCCTTAAATGAAGTTGAAGTAATGGCAGAAAGAACTGAAGTTGAAATTCGATTAGACAAAAGAATCTATAATGTTGGTAAAGATATTACAGTTAGAGGAGGTTCAGTTGCTGATGTCCTAGATAATGTTCCTTCTGTTTCGGTAGATGTAGATGGAACTGTAGCTCTAAGAGGAAATAGTAATGTTAGAATATTAATTAATGGAAAACCATCTGGTTTAGTTGGTATATCAGGACCTCAAGGACTAAGAAGCTTACCTGCAGAGTCAATTGAAAAGGTGGAAGTTGTAACATCACCCTCTGCAAGATATGATGCTGAAGGAACAGCTGGTATACTAAATATAATTTTAAGAAAACAAGATTTGATTGGATTAAATGGGAATTTTAATATTAATAAAGGTTGGCCAAGAAATTATAGAGGATCTGCAGCGTTAAATTGGAGAAGAGGTAAATGGAATTTATTTAGCACAACTACCATTACTGATAATTTAACAAAAAGTAATTACAGCAATAATAATGAATATTTCAATCGAGGATTAAACAGTACATATTTAAATGAAAAAAGAACTTCTAACAGAAACAGAAAAAGTCTATTTAATAATCTTGGAATAGAATATTATATTAATGAAAAAAGCTCACTAGTGTTAACTGGTTTTTATAGAGATAATGATAATATAAATTACACTAATAATGACATGAAAGAATTAACTGTTTCTAATGATATAAATAAGTTTATAGTCAGAACAGAAGATGAAAACGAAATAGATAATTCTTTTCAATATTCACTAGATTATGATAATGAAATCGATGAAAAAGGTCAAAAATTAACCGCAAGGATTCAATATGAAGAAAGTACGGAAGATGAATATGGAAAAATTGAATCAAGTACAAAATTACCTAATTTATTACCTTCCACTTATGAAAAAGTGAGCACGTTAGAATATCAAAAAAGAATTTTATCGCAATTTGATTATGTCTGGCCTATAAATGAAAGTACTCAGTTTGAATTTGGATATAGGGGAACTTTTAATACTCAATCAACTGATTACGAAGTTGGATATTTAATAGGAGCTTACCAACAAAATGAACAGGATAATATTTATGATATTGACACTAATCTTTCAAATAAGTTAATCTATAAAGAATATGTGAATGCAATTTATAGTCAATATGGTAAAAAAATAAATTCATTTTCATATCTATTAGGATTAAGAATGGAAAATTCAAATATTCAAATTGATCAGCAAACTACTTTAGATTATACTCAAAAAAAATACACTGATTTTTTTCCAACAATAAATTTATCATATGAGTTAAATGAATTAGAAAATTTTACATTGGGATATAGTAGAAGAATCAGAAGGCCTAGGGCAAGATTTATTAATCCTTTTCCATCAAGAAGCAGTGTTACAAATATTTTTCAAGGTAATCCAGATATTGATCCTAGTTATTCAAATACTTTTGATTTCGGTTATCTTAAAAGGTGGAATAAAATTTCACTGTTTAGTTCAGTTTACTATAGAAAGTCGACAAAGGTCTTTACATTTATAACTCAAGATACAGGAGAAACTATAATAATCTCTGGTAATCCTAATGATCCTTCAAGTGAGATTTTAGAGGTGCCTATTTTAAAACTTAGTCCAGTTAATTTATCGGAAAATAATAGAATAGGTGCTGAATTTAATTTAACCTATACCCCATCACGAAAAGTTAGAATAAATGGGAATTTTAATTTATTTAAATTAGAAACAATTGGCTCATATGATGGTGATATATTCGATGCAGAAAATTTAAGTTGGTTTGCAAGATTAAATTCTACAATAAAATTACCTTTTGATATAGATTGGCAAACAAGAATGTTTTATAGAGGTCCTTCTGAAACTGCTCAGAGTAAAAGAAAGGGTCTAATTTCTGTGAGTGGGGCTTTAAATAAGGATATATTAAATGATAATGGAACTATTTCTTTTAGAGTAAGTGATATTTTTAATACTTCAAAAAGTATAAACGAAACATTTACTGAAAGTTTTTATAGTTATGGTGTATTTCAATGGAGACAACCAACTGCAATCCTAACTTTTACTTACAGATTAAAACAAAAAAAGAATCAACAAAGAAGACAAGGCAATATGAGTCAAGGTGATGAATATGACTTTTAAATATTATTTCTTTTTATCTATATTTTTTTCAGTACGCCACTCATTAAATGATTCCATTGCATAACCGAATAACCAATATGGTATAGCAAAAAGTGTTAGAAAAATCATTATCCAAAAGCCCATAGTAATTATAGCCATAACAGCTAAAAAACCAAGATATTGATCAAATTCAAACATTTTTTATATGTTTTAGTAAAAATACAATAAATAATCTTGTCTAAAACATAGATAATGAAAATTTGATTTGTATATTATTACGGTAGAAAATATTATCATGAAATATAGAATTGAAAAAGATACAATTGGAAAAGTAAAGGTGCCCTCAGATGTATATTGGGGTGCTCAAACCGAAAGATCTAGACAAAATTTTAAAATTGGTGCATCATCATCAATGCCTTTAGAAATTATTTATGGTTTTGCTTACTTAAAGAAATCTGCAGCTTATACAAATCATGAACTTGGAATTCTTTCAATAGAGAAAAGAGATCTTATTTCAAAAGTATGTGATGAGATAATTAGTGGTATTCATGATAATCAATTTCCTTTGGTTATATGGCAAACTGGATCTGGAACTCAAACTAACATGAATATAAATGAAGTTATTTCTAATAGAGCACAAGTAATCTCTGGTGAAAAAATAGGTAAAGGAGAGAAAGTATTAGAGGTTAATGATGACGTTAACAAGTCTCAGTCTTCTAATGACACTTTTCCAACAGCAATGCATATAGCTACATTTAAAATGATTGTTGAGGTTACTATCCCAGGTGTTGAAAATTTATTAAAAGTAATTGAATCAAAATCACATGAATTTAAATCTATAATCAAGATTGGACGCACTCACCTTATGGATGCTACACCATTAACTGTTGGACAAGAATTTTCTGGTTACTGTTCTCAATTAAAACATACTTTAAAAGCTTTAAATAATACATTGTTACATCTTTCGGAATTAGCTTTAGGAGGAACAGCTGTAGGAACAGGTATTAATGCCCCTAAAGGTTATTCTCAAAGAGTTGCTGAACATATATCAAATTTTACAGGATATAAATTTATTACGGCTGAAAATAAATTTGAGGCATTAGCTGCTCATGATGCAATTGTTGAAACTCATGGTGCATTAAAACAATTAGCTGTTGCACTTAATAAAATTGCCAATGATATACGACTGTTATCCTCTGGGCCAAGATCTGGAATTGGTGAATTAATTATACCTTCTAATGAACCTGGAAGCTCAATTATGCCAGGAAAAGTTAATCCGACGCAATGTGAGGCGTTAACAATGGTTTGCGCTCAAGTAATGGGAAATGATGTGGCTATTTCAATAGGCGGAGCCCAAGGACACTTTGAACTTAATGTTTTTAAGCCTTTAATGGCATCAAATATAATTCAATCAGCAAAATTACTTGGTGATGCATGTCAAAGTTTTTCAGATAATTGTATCAAAGGAATTAAAGTTAACAAATCAAGAATTAAAGAATTAGTTGATAACTCATTAATGCTAGTTACGACACTAAATACTAAAATTGGATATTATAAAGCTGCTGAAATTGCAAATAAAGCATATAAAGAAAAAACGAGTCTTAAAGAAGCTGCAATAAGCTTAGGCTACCTTTCCGAAGCTGAATTCAATAAATGGGTTAGGCCTGAGTTGATGATTGGAGATGATAAATAAAATAGAGATAATTCCTTATCAATCAAAATTAATGAAATACTTTAGAGATCTAAATCTAGAGTGGATTGAAAAATATTTTGAAGTAGAAGAATATGATAAAAAAGTATTGGAGTCATGTGAAGAAAACATAATTTCAAAAGGTGGCTTTATATTTTTTGCAAAATCTAATAATAATATATTAGGAACTTTTGCACTTATAAAAAAAAGTCAAAACTGTTTAGAATTGAATAAAATGGCTGTTAAAAAAATTTATAGAGGAAAGGGAATTGGAAATATCATGATTCAATATGCAATCAATTTTGCAAAAAAAAATGATTGGAAAAAAATCATCCTATATTCAAACACAATCTTAAAAAATTCCATATACTTATATAGAAAATATGGATTTAATGAATGTATGATTGAAAAGAACAAACCA
>TARA_B100000686_G_scaffold355362_1_pt1 | contig 24655 bp, 13 predicted proteins | sample TARA_B100000686 | Tara Oceans TARA_B100000686 (sample SAMEA2622733) | marine metagenome | biome: marine biome (ENVO:00000447); feature: marine epipelagic mixed layer (ENVO:xxxxxxxxx); material: "saline water (ENVO:00002010), including plankton (ENVO:xxxxxxxx)" | depth 150 m | reverse complement strand
CACCGGCAAGCCAGACACCGTTGGTCACCGTTTCATTCTGCATATCAACATTAAAGGTGACAAAGACATTTTGTGAAAATAGAAATGATATAATAGCTAATAGTATAGCAACTGTTTTTTTCATGACACACACTCCTTAAAAAAACTGCGATTTGATAAATAAAAACTGAATTACCCAAAAACATAAACAGATCATCTAATATCAGCAGGCTATTTATTTGGCAAAATTTAATATTACAGATGAAAAAAACAACGATAATTATGAAAATATTTTACTTATATTTTACATTATATTGAAAAATTTTTGCATATTATTTTATTAATCTTTACTTTAGATGGATTATTTTTTATCAATAAATTTGGAACTTACTTTGCGTATAACTTTAAAAGATATAGCCAAAGATTCGGGTGTTTCCATAGCAACGGTATCAAGAGCTTTAGCACGAACTGAAAGACGATATACAACGACAGAAGAAAAAATATATCGAAGTGCAAGGAAACTGGGCTACCAATTTATTGGCAATGATGCATTAAACGATGAGTTGCGGATAGCCCTCGTGACTGAAATACATGAAGGAGAATTTTATTCTTCTTTGTTCAATGGTTTTTATAAGGCATCTGAAAAAACCAATTCAGAAATTATTTTTGTAAATCTTGCAAAACACAGTAGTGATCCCGTTCAATACATCATTGAACTGACCAAAAAATATAGCGGTATATGCCTGTTTCTTCCCAATCTTGACAAACTGGACTATGCAAGATTAAAATATGAAGTAGGCCAATACCCTATTGTATCCCTAACACCAAGAAAAAACCCAAAAATAGACACCATTTCCTTCGATTCTTATAGTGGCGGTTATATGGTAGCAAAACATTTTCAAGAACTGGGATATACCAATCTTGGTTACATATCAGGTCCATCAACGGCCATGGATGCTACTTTCCGAAAAAATGGATTTATTGATCATATAAATGAAATAGATGATCTTAGACTCGTATGGTCACATAAAGGAGATTTTACTAATGCTTGTGGAAAAAATGCTTTTAATAATTTTAAAAATAACCCTTCCACTAAGGAAATGAAAAATATTGCTATCTTTGGATGCAATGATCATACCTGCTTTGGATTTATTAAAGCTGCCATTGAAAATAAATTTTCCATACCCGAAGATTTTATTATAGCAGGGTATGATAATCTTTCTTTTTGTGAAACAATTACTCCAGAGCTGACTTCAATTTCTACAGACTTTTTTGAATTAGCTAAAAAAACAATACGTATTGTAGAAAATATGATAACAGAAGATATTGGAAGCCTTGGGCACATTACAATGATCCCTGTAAAAATTATCCAAAGAAATAGTACAGCTTCAAGTCTTCACTAGACCTGAATTATTTTGGTTACAATTTTTTTCAATTTCTTACTAATCATCTTTGGATTATTGACACTTATATCATGTAACAATTCAAATAAAGAAAAATTAGAAATACCTGGTTGGAATCTGGTTTGGCATGATGAATTTAATAATAAGAACATTAATTTAAGAGACTGGGAATTTGATATTGGTACAGGTGCGCCCGTATATGATAGTTACGGATTCAGCTCACCTATATTTTCACCAGAAAGTTTTCCTAAAGATGATTTTTCAGTACGTTGGAATGGAAAAATCAGTATCAAAGAGGGAGGGGAATATACCTTCTACACAGTCTCAGATGATGGAGTCAGACTGTATGTAAATAATCAGCTCATTATTGATCAATGGAATCCGCAGCCGCCAAAAGAATTTTCTGGTACAATATTCCTAGATTCAAATAAGAAATATTTAATAAAAGTTGAATACTTTGAAGAAGGTGGTGGAGAAGCAATGATACTTGGATGGGAATCTGAATACTTTTCAAAACAGCTCATCACCAGTGTAAACCTGGAAACAACTACAGGTGAACCAGGATTAACTGGTACTTATTTTCCAAATAAATTCTTAAAAAGAACGAATAAGGGCCAGATTATAACCAGGGTGGACAAAGAATTAAACTGGATAACTGGTGGAGGCTGGGGAAATAATGAACTTCAGTACTATACAAATAATCCTGATAATGTGAGAATAAACAATGGAAAATTGCTTATCGAGGCAAGAAAGGAATTTTTTAGAGGTTCTCAGTACACTTCAGCCAGAATAAAAACTACTAATAGCTGGAAGTATGGCAGGTTTGAAGTAAAAGCAAAGCTTCCTAAAGGCAGAGGAACCTGGGCTGCGGCATGGGGTCTGCCTTCTGAATGGGTCTATGGCCCATGGCCGTACAGTGGGGAGATAGATATCCTTGAGCATGTAGGGTTTGATGAAGGAGTGGTAGTAAGTTCCATCCATAATATAGCATATGCTGGTGATGTATCTCGCTCAGATCAGCAAGGTATTAATACCATACCTTTAGCATGCCAAAAATTTCATACCTATGTGCTTGAATGGGAAGAAGAAATAATTCGCATTATTACAAATGGGAAAACTGTTCTTGAATATAAAAAAAATGACCAAGGATGGGAACGATGGCCCTATGACCAAACATTTCATTTATTATTTAATATAGCAATTGGCGGATGGTGGGGCGGCGCAAAAGGTGTTGACAATAGTATTTTCCCTTCCATAATGGAAATTGATTATGTACGTGTCTACCAAAGATAAAATAAAGTATATGGTTACAAAATGGATTAGATCTCTTCTATTTATTATGTTCACAATTATTTTATGCAATGGTTGTGGAAAAGTACAAAAAGATATAAAAAATCGAGGCCTGACTATTTATCAAGAAGCAAGATCATCATGGGTAAGAAACTTTAATCCTCTTATTCCTGATGGATCAGCAAGATGGCCGACTTCATCTGGGATTTATGAACCCCTTTTTATCTACAATAGTATTACAGGGAAACATGTTCCCTGGTTGGCATTAGACTTTAACTGGGAAACAGGAAACAGGATACTCATCATGACCACTAGAAATAATGTTAAATGGTCAGATGGAGAACCTTTTAGCGCAAAAGACGTGTCTTTCACATTTAATTATAAGAGATTACACCGTGGATTGGATACAAGAGACTCATGGGGCTATCTTAACAATGTAAATGCAATCTCAGATACTACTGTACGATTTGAGTTCAAACGTATCTATGTACCCGGTTTTGATGATATAGCGAGCCAGCCTATTGTCCCCGAACATATATGGAAAGATGTGAATGATCCATTAAAGTTTCCAAACCCGATCCCTGTGGCTACCGGTCCTTACACAGAAATTATCCGTTTTGAAAATCAGTTATGGGAATTAGGAAAAAATCCAAATTATTGGCAACCCGGGAAACCTCAAATCAAAAAATTAAGATTTCCCACATTTCCAAGTAACGAACAGGTTACTCTTGCTCTAATCAGCGGCAATCTGGACTGGGCCGGGGCATTTATACCCGCCATAGATAGGGTCTATGTTAAGAAGGATACTGTACATCATAAATATTGGTTTCCTCAGACAGGGCATACAACCTTTTTTTATGTGAATACTCAAAACCCAGTATTAAGTGATGCAAATATTAGAAAAGCCATCAGTTATTCCATTGACCGCAAGTTGGTTGTAAAAGTGGGAATGTATAACTATACAGTACCCGCCCATGTTACCGGTATATCAGGACGTCTTTCAAATTGGCATCATCCCGATATTGAAAAAAAAGAAAATTGGGTTCAATACAATCCCGATAAAGCTAACCAAATATTGGATCAGGCAGGATATTATATAAATAAGAATGGAATACGCGAGAAAGCTGATGGATCAATTATATCATTTGACATTATTATTGTTTCTGGATGGAGTGATTGGATTAGATCAGCACAGATAGTTAGCCAAAATCTAAAAGATATTGGTATCATCGCAAAAGTCAGAACATATGACTTTGGTGCCTGGATCAGTAAAATGCAAAAGGGTGAATTCGAAATGGCAGTAGGTTGGACAGAAAAAGGATCAACTCCTTATCCGCTATACAGAGGTATGATGTCATCAAAATATGTAAGGCCCATTGGAGAAACATCAGTTGCAAATTGGCACCGATTTGGTCTACCAGAAGCGGACTCCCTTTTTCTCAAGTTTGAACAAACTTCTAACATGAATGAAAAAAAAATAATTATGTATAAACTACAAGATTTGTTTATTGATAATGCCCCTGCTTTGCCTCTATTTGCAGAAGTTTCATGGGCGGAGTGTAATACGAAATATTTCACTAATTTTCCGAGCAAAGAAAATCCTTATGCTACATTATCTCCTAATTATCATCCTGAGCATCTTCTGGTAATGGTCAATCTTAAAAATAGATGAATTATTCGGTAAAATATTTGCTTCGAAGACTAGGATTCTATTGTATTGCAGGTTGGGCTGCACTCACTTTAAACTTTTTTATACCAAGGATGATGCCCGGTGATCCGGCATCCATTATTTTTGCAAGGTTTCGAGGAAGAATTAATCCAGAGGCAATGGAAGCCCTAAGAGCGACCTTTGGGCTTACCGATGGATCTCTTATATATCAATATTGGTCTTATCTAAAAAGCATAATTATTGGAAACCTGGGAATCTCAATTGCTTATTTCCCTGAACCAGTAACGGTTATCATATCAAGCGGTTTATTGTGGACCATTTTTCTCGCAGGTACTGCATTATTGATTTCCTTTTTTCTGGGAACCTTTTTAGGTACTATTATTTCCTGGAAACGTGGGACAAAAATCGATTCAATACTTCCACCCTTTCTGGCATTTGTAGGAGCGTTTCCCTATTTCTGGCTTGCAATGGTACTTCTTTATATTTTTGGGTTTAAATTTGGCTGGTTTCCTCTTGGCCATGCCTATAATCAAGAAATAAGTCCTGGCTTTAATCTATCATTTTTTATTAGCGCAATATATCATGCTATATTGCCAGCCTTTACTATGATTCTTGCAGGTCTTGGCGGCTGGATGCTTTCCATGCGTAATACCATGATTACCACTCTGGGAGCAGATTACATAACTTTCGCTCATTCAAAAGGATTGCATTCACGGCACATTATGTTGCACTATGCAGCACGCAATGCAATCCTTCCAAATTTTACTGGATTCGGGATGGCACTAGGCTTTGTGCTAAGTGGAGCACTTCTAACGGAAATTATTTTTTCTTATCCAGGGCAGGGATACCTGCTTCTTCAAGCAGTACAGGCACAGGATTTCCCGCTTATGCAGGGTTTGTTTATGACAATAACATTTGCAGTACTGGCAGCAAACTGGTTAGTAGATATTGTAATTTTATTCATCGACCCCAGAACTAGGAAATAAAACTATGATATCTTATAAAGAACATGGTATTGTCTATAGATGGATAAATGGTGTTTTCCAGAATACCAAAGCAATTATAGGCACTGCAATTATTTGCTTTTTCATTTTTCTAACAACATTGGGTCCACTTTTTTCACAGGATCCTACAGCATTTTTGAGTACGCCCCTTTCACCGCCTTCTGGAGCACACTGGTTAGGAACCAACGGTCAGGGCCAGGATGTACTGGCCCAGACCATTTCCGGAGGTAGGCAAACCTTATTGGTAGGTTTCACAGTAGGGATTTCAGTTGTAATTATCGGTGCATTGATAGGAGGAATTTCTGGTTACTATGGAGGACGAATTGATGATCTTCTCTCATTGCTTATTAATGTATTTCTGGTTATGCCCGGCCTACCTCTGATGGTGATTTTGGCCAGTTGGCTTCCACCTGGTCCATCTACTTTAATAGGTGTGCTCGTTCTAACTGGATGGGCATGGAATGCCCGCATAATTCGGTCACAAATGATGACATATAGAAATCGCGATTTTGTATCAGCTGCGATAATGAGCGGGGAACGGAATATTAGGATTATTGTTATAGAAATTATGCCTAGAATGCTTTCCCTTTTGGCTTCATCTTTCATTGGTGCATCAATTTATGCAATAGGTGCTCAGGTAGGTCTTGAATTCCTGGGGTTGGGAGATGTAAGCACTGTTACATGGGGAACAAACCTCTACTGGGCCAGCAATGATCTTGCACTGCTTACAGGTTCCTGGTGGACCTTTATGCCTACAGGTTTAAGTATTGCCATCGTGAGCTTTGCTCTTACATTGATCAATTTCGGGATCGATGAAATATCCAATCCAAGGTTAATATCAGAACGTATTTGGCTAAAAAAAATACCGAAAGAAGATGCGGTAAACGGTATAACTCCAGTTATAGAATACAATGAATAATCCAATCCTTTCTTTAACTAATCTTTCTGCAAGCTATATTTCAGATGGTAAGCCCGTAAATGCTGTGAAACAGATATCTTTCAATATTCAGAAGGGAGAAATATTTGGGCTTGTTGGAGAATCTGGAAGCGGTAAAAGTACTGTAGCAAAAGCAATACTAAGAATCCTTCCTCCTCCTGCAATTATTACATCAGGAAACATAACCATCAATAACAAGGACATTCTATCGCTATCTCCAGAAAATGTATTGGGTTACCGCTGGAAACAGATTTCCATTGTGATGCAAAGTGCATTGAATGCACTAAACCCTGTCCTGACTATCCAACAGCAGATAATCGATGTTCTGGAAACTCACAGTGATCTATCTACCCAAGAAACAGAAAAACGCATGCGGGAATTATTATCATTAGTTGAGATTGATCTTAATTATCTAAAAAGCTATCCTCATCAGTTGTCTGGTGGTATGAAACAGAGAATTGTTATAGCTATCGCCCTGGCTCTGATGCCTCCACTTATTATCATGGATGAACCTACTACTGCTCTAGATGTAATTGTAGAGCGCGAAATTTTATCAAAAATAATAGAACTGAGAAAACAACTTGGTTTTTCCATATTGTTTATCACACATGACCTGAATCTTTTACTGGAATTTGCAGACCGTATTGGAGTCATGCAGTCAGGACGTCTTGTTGAGTTAGAATCTTCAAAAATAATTAAGAATGGTGGTAAACATTCTTATACACAAAAATTAATCGGTGCTCTTCCAACCGCATCCGGACCGCGAAAAAAAGGACTTTTATCCAAACCACAGAAACAAGACTTTGGAGATCACCCTATTTTGGAGGTAAGAGATATAAGGAAAAGTTACTCTATTTCAGGAATCTTGAATCCGCACTCATTAGAAGCAGTGAAAGATATTTCTTTCAAGGTATTTCCTGGTGAGATAGTCGGGCTTGTTGGAGAATCTGGAAGCGGGAAAAGCACCATTGCTAAATTAATCACCCGTCTTATACGACCATCATCTGGCGAAATTATATTAAATGGTTCCAACAAAAAAGTTTCTGAAGCAAGCAAAGTGCCACTTGAATATAGGCGGCAGGTACAAATGGTATTTCAGGATCCATTCAGTTCCCTTAATTCTATCCATACAGTTTATCATCATTTAGCCCGCCCCCTTATTCGTCACAGATTGCTTAAAAAGGACAAAATATTTGATTATATAATTAAAATACTGGAAACCGTTGGGTTAATTCCAGGAGATATTTTTGCAAAAAAATTTCCCCATGAAATGTCCGGAGGAGAACGCCAGAGAGTAGCGATAGCTCGAGCATTAAGTCTTGAACCAAATCTACTCGTTGCAGATGAGCCTACTTCCATGCTGGATGTTTCTATAAGAATGGAAATCTTAGAAATCTTAGCTCAAATGCGCATAAAAAAGAATTTGGCAATCATTTTCATTACTCATGACCTCTCATCAGCACGATACTTGACTGATAGAATAATTGTATTACAAAACGGTAGAATTGTGGAAGAGGGTCTCGCTGAGAATATAATTCAATCACCTCTAGAAGAATATACCAAACAATTAGTAAAAGCTGCATCACCAGGATGGCTTAAAACTTTTTCAATAAAAGAAAATTAGAATGTCTAAGTATAATGCTTATCCAGAAAATTTTATTTGGGGTGTCGCTACTTCCAGCTATCAAATTGAAGGTGCTCCATCTTCAGGTGGAAAAGGACCATCAGTTTGGGATACTTTTTCTCATACTGATGGAAAGATAAAAAATAATGACAATGGTGACATTGCCTGTAATCATTTTAACCTGTGGCCCAGAGATGTTAATTTAATGGATGAGTTAGGTATAAACGCTTATCGTTTCTCAATAAGCTGGCCAAGGATATTCCCTACAGGATTAGAAAGTAATCCCAATCAATCTGGATTGGATTATTACAATAGTTTAGTAGATGCTTTGCTTGAAAAAAATATTATTCCATTTATCACCTTAAATCATTGGGATATTCCTCAGGGTTTAGGAGATTTGGGTGGTTGGACCAACAGAAAAATTATAGAAGAATTTGTTAAATATAGTTATTATATCAGCTATAACCTGGGTGACAGGGTAAAACATTGGATAACCCATAATGAACCATGGTGTATTAGCCACCTAGGGTATATTGAAGGGATTAAACCACCTGGGCTAAATAACAATTGGCCCAAAAATCTAGCCAGTGCACATCATTTATTACTTTCCCATGGAATGGCAGTATCTGAGATCAAAAATAATACTAAGCAATCAGAAGTAGGTATAACTCTAAATCTCAATACTGCTATCCCCGCTTCAAACAGTGAAGAAGATCAAATCGCTTGCAGATTTTATGACGGTCACTTTAACCGTCTATATCTTGATCCACTTTACAAGAAAAAATACCCGCAGGATGTTTTTAAATATCTTATAGAAAAAAAATTAATCAATGATAAAGATTTAAATATTATAAAACCAGATGACTTAAAAAGAATCAGCATCCATACAGATTTTTTAGGTGTGAACTATTATAGTAGAGCAATTATCCAAAATGAAGAAATAGAATCAGAAGAAAATTTTCAATCCAAACTAACACTAGGCCCAAAAACAGATTTTGGCTGGGAAGTTTATCCATCTGGAATATATGATCTTCTTTGCCGCCTAAACATAGAGTATAACGTAAATAAAATTTATATTACCGAAAATGGCTGCTCATATGGAGATAGCCCAAATGATCAAGGAAGAATAAAAGATGTAAGAAGGATAGATTATCACCAGTCCCACTTAGAGCAAATAAAAAAAGCAATCCATGAGGGAATTCCATGCAAAGGATATTTTGCCTGGTCACTAATGGATAATTTTGAATGGAGTCAAGGTTTTAGCCAGCGCTTTGGTCTTGTCTGGGTAGATTTTAAAACACTCGAACGTATTCCAAAAGACAGTTTTTATTGGTATAAGAAATTTATTTCATCCAATAGAATAAGGAAAAACTAAATGAAAGATAGTGAATTAAAAGCTATATCTATTTATATAACAAATAAGAATACCGGTCAAAAAATTGAAAAGGTAGATCTATCAATTTTAGTGGGAAATAATTTTGAAAAACTTCCAATACTTAAATTAAATAAATCTGTGACTCATCAAGAAATTATGGGTTTTGGAGGAGCATTTACTGAAGCTGCTGCAAGTGTATTCAATAAACTTAGTGCAGAGAAAAAAGATGAAATCATCGAAGCCTATTTTGGAGAAAGCGGTAATCGGTACAATATGGCAAGGACTCATATAAACAGCTGTGATTTTTCCCTCGGCAATTATGCATATTGCGAAACACCAGGTGATACACAATTAAATAATTTTTCTATATCCAGAGATAAGGAATTGCTTATCCCGCTTATAAAAGATGTACTTTATCATGCAAAAACTCCGATAAAAATTCTGGCGTCACCCTGGAGCCCACCAGCATGGATGAAAACTAATGGTGAAATGAATAACGGAGGAAAATTAAAAAAAGAATACAGAAATGTGTGGGCGACCTACTACTGTAAGTATATAAACGCCTACGAAAAAGAAAATATTCCTATATGGGGTATTACAATTCAGAATGAACCAGATGCAAAACAAACATGGGATTCCTGTATCTATTCAGCCGAAGAAGAAAGAGATTTCATTAGGGACAATTTAGGACCCGAGCTAAAAAAAAGAGGTCTGCTCAATAAAAAAGTAATTATATGGGATCATAACAGAGATATTATGGTTGAACGAGCCAGAATTGTTTTAAAGGATCCGGAAGCAGCAAAATATGTTTGGGGTACTGGTTTTCATTGGTATAACGGTGATCACTTTGATGAAGTTCAAAAAGTACATGAAGAATTCCCGGATAAAAAACTGATTTTCACAGAAGGGTGCCAAGAAAATGGACCGCACATAGCCTCCTGGGGTCTTGGAGAAAGATATGCCACATCAATCATTAATGATCTCAATCGATGGACTGTCGCATGGATTGATTGGAATCTAATACTTGATGAAAGAGGGGGCCCAAATCATGTAGGGAATTACTGTAGCGCTCCGATTATTATTGATACTAAATCTATGGATATATTATATCAAAGCTCTTACTATTATCTTGGGCATTTCTCCAGGTTTATACACAGGGGTGATAAAATTATTGATTGTGATTGTAAGACTGATGATTTATTGGCCCTTTCTGCAATTAATAGCACAGGGACTACAAAAACAGTGATAATGAATAAAAATGATTCTCATGTGGATTTTATCTATGATAATAATGGAACTGTTATACCTATCTCTCTTCCTTCCAGATCTATTATAACTGTCATTGATAATTCAGTTAATTAAAACTTAAAGAATAAAAATATTAGGAATGGATTTATCATTATACAAAATAGCTGATGTGAATCGGATGGATCCTTTTCTTATAACAATCACTAGTGGAGAAGATCATTGGATGTATCTCTCAAGTACCGGCTGTATGACTGCAGGGAGAAAAAAAGCTAAGCATACATTGTTTCCCTATATAACCGATGACCTTCTTCATCGGAATGCCCATTTTACAGGTCCTGTCACTATCATACGTATTAAGGGGGAAAATAACCATCAGGTTTGGCATCCATTTAAAGACAATGATAAATCATTTAAATCAACAAAAAATCTCTACAAAAACAGTTTAGGAAATATTGTAATATTTGAAGAAATAAACCATACTCTTGGTCTTATTTTTTCATATAAATGGCAATCAAGTGCCGAATATGGATTTATCAGAAAATCTCGACTTAAAAACCTTAATTCCAATGAACTTCAAATCGAATTGATGGATGGATTAAGAAATATAATGCCAGCTGGAATAGAACTACATACCCAGCAGGAAATGAGTAATTTAGCGAACGCATATAGAATATCAGAATACCAGAAAGATGCTGATTGTGCTTTATTTTTCATGAATGCATTACTAATGGATAGTCCAGAACCAGGAGAATCACTCTACAGCAATATAGTTTGGAGTCATTACAAAGGAGAAAAAGAAATTTCCCTATGCGAAAAAGATATTAATCTTTTTTCAGAACAAGGGGAAATAAGCGGTGACAATATTGTAAAAGGTAAGCCAGGATGTTTTTTAACCAAATTTGAAAAACCGCTAAATCCTAATGATGAAATATATTGGTATACGGTTGCTGATGTTTATAAATCACAATCAGAAATAACCCATATTATAACGGATATTTTAGATACTGAGAAGATTGAAAAAAAACTAGAAGATAGTATCAAAAAAAATTATTTTTTACTTGATAGTGCAGTAGGATCTGCTGACGGATTTCAATGTACAAATAAGGTCATTAATGATCTACACCATACAGCGAACTCTATGTTTAATCTATTACGTGGAGGAGTATTTTTTTTCAATTATGATTTAAAAAAAGAAGATTTCCTCAAGTTTTTAAGAATACGAAATAAACAAATATTTGAGCAATATTCTAAAGAAATAACTGAATTACCATCTGTTATAAACTTAAAAATTCTTATTAATTTTGCAGATCAAACAGAAGATTCATCTTTAAAAAGACTATGTAGAGAATACCTTCCTCTTAAATTAGGGAGAAGACATGGAGACCCCAGCCGTCCATGGAATCATTTTGAAATACGTACTCGGGATGAAAAAGGGAATCAACTCTTCTATTATGAAGGTAACTGGAGAGACATTTTCCAGAATTGGGAAGCTTTAGGATATAGCTATCCAGCTGCCTTGGAATCAATGGTCACCATATTTCTTGATGCGATAACAATGGATGGCTTTAATCCCTACAGGATTACAAGTGAAGGAATAGACTGGGAGATTATTGAACCTGATGATACGTGGAGTTACATAGGCTATTGGAATGATCATCAAATTATTTATCTTTTAAAATTATTAGAACATATGCATAACTATGATTCTTCAAAGATAGAACATCTATTTGTAAAATCAATTTTCAGTTATGCAAACATACCCTACCAAATTAGAGATTTTAACGCTATAACCAGGAATCCAAAAAACACAATTAAATTTGATTTTGAACAGGAAAAAATTATTAAGGAACTAACTAAAAAAATAGGATCTGATGGTAAACTTGTATTAAATCACGATGAAACTGTATATCATGTAAATCTTTGTGAGAAAATTCTAGTTCTAACACTGGCAAAAATATGCAATCTGATTCCTGGAGCCGGGATATGGCTTAATACCCAGAGACCAGAGTGGAACGATGCAAATAATGCATTAGTTGGATATGGTACGTCAATGGTAACTGTATATTATCTAAAAAGATTTCTCTCTTTTTTTATTCTGATATTAAAAGATATGAATCATACAAAAATCAATGTATCCACAGAAGTAACAATTTGGTTTAATACTATAAAAAATCTTTTATCAAAATGGCAAGAAAATAACAGTTCGCATAATATAAGTAATAAGTATAGGATGAAATATATTTCTATGTTAGGGGCTTCCTTTTCAGAGTACAGGATGAAAATTTATGAAAAGGGATACAGTGGAAAAAACAGTCTAGGATTAGATTCAATCATTGAATTTTTCTATATTGCAAGAAATGAATTGAACAATACTATCCTTTTAAATAAGAATGATAGTGGATTTTATAATGCGTATAATACTATTAACCTAGATCATAAAAGTAAATCTTTGGATATCCAATGTTTGCCCATCATGCTTGAGGGGCAGGTTGCATCATTAAGTTCTGAGCAAAATGATATCGATCAAGTTATTAAAATATTAGAAAAACTTTTTGAGAGTAACCTTTATCGAAAAGATCAGAACAGCTTTATTCTATATCCAGAAAAAGATACTATGCCATTTTTGGAAAGAAATATCATTAGCGAAAAGGACATCTCAAAAAGCAAACTGTTAGAGACTATGCTAAAGGAAAATAATATTAATATTATTGAGCAGGATGCTGACGGGCTAATCCGTTTTCGACCCTATTTAAGAAATACTTTCGATGTTCAAAATAAATTAGAACAACTAATAAATAATGAAAATTATAGAAACCTGGTTAAACAGGACTATCATTTAATTCTTGAGATTTTTGAGAAAGTTTTCAACCATCGCAACTTCACAGGCCGATCAGGGACAATGTTCTCATATGAAGGAATGGGTTCCATATACTGGCATATGGTATCCAAGCTACTTCTTGCAGTACAGGAGAACTATTTTATCGCAGTTGATAACAATGCACCAATAGAAAAAGTAAAAAAAATAGCTCGGCTTTATTATGATATTCGCGGTGGGCTTAGTGCAGAAAAAACACCTATTGAATACGGTGCATTCCCTTATGATCCTTATTCCCATACGCCTTTTCATTCAGGCGCACAACAACCAGGAATGACAGGACAGGTAAAAGAAGAAATAATCACAAGGTTTGGTGAACTTGGTTGCAGAATTTTTAAAGGCTGTATAAAATTTGATCCTTCCTTACTGAAAAAAAATGAATTTGTCGAATTGGAACGAATATTTGAATATTATAATGTATTGCAAGAAAAAAAATATCTGATTATAAAAAACTGCCAATTAGCATATACATTTTGCCAAGTTCCAATAGTCTATAAATTATCTAAATCAAAATCTAAAATAATACTGTATTTAAAGGATGGTCTCAAAACCAAAATAGACAGCAATACTTTAACAAAAAAACAGAGCAGATATATTTTTAATAGGGAAAATAAAATAATACAGATAGATGTTTTTATAAATCATATAATACTGATGGATTATAATAGAATAGGTGAAAATTAATTATGAAAAAAATATTCTATAGGACACTTCTACTATTTGGCATTTTAAATAGCCAGAATATTCTTTGGCTAGATAATACAGTGATAAAAAATCCTTCTGGTGAGAAAGTAAATCTAAAAGGATGTAATCTGGGCAACTGGCTTATGCTCGAAATGTGGATGTTAAGCTACGCTGATAAAGGTATTGCAGATCAGCACGAGTTTATAAAAATATTGCAGGACCGATTTGGAATGGAAGAAGCTGAAAGCATGATGGATATCTATCGTACAAATTGGATTCAAGAAAATGATTTTGATATAATTAAATCTTTTGGAATGAATACGGTACGTTTACCATTCGATTATAAAATATTAATGAAATCAGACAATAAACCATTTCAACTAAAAAATGATGCATGGGTATGGATAGATAAAGCAATTGAAATGGCCAAAGAAAAAGACATGTATGTAATATTAGACATGCATGGTGCTCCTGGGAGACAGAGCGGCATGGATCATTCTGGTCAAGTAGGTTATAATAAACTTTTTACTACAAAACCCTATCAAGAGCAAACTGTCTGGCTTTGGGAACGTATCTCAGACCGTTATAAAAATAATCCAGTTGTAGCAGCATATGATATTTTAAATGAACCCTGGGGAGGTACTAAAAACCAATTAAAATCAGTTATAGTAAAATGTTATACTACAATTCGGAAAAATGGTGATAACCATATTATAATTTTCCCTGGATATTATGATGGAATAGATTTTTACAAAAATATAAGATCTATTCCTCTTGATAATGTAATCTATACAGCTCATTTCTATCCTGGTTTTTTTGGATGGGGATCTCCTACAAAGCATGTTCATGCTGAATTCTTACAGCAAGGTCTGCCAATATGGAAACAAAGAATGGATACATTCAAAAGCTCTTTATTAGTAGGTGAGTTTAATGTTGTCATCAAAGAAGCCGGCGGAGGTGAAATGATGAGACGCTACTACGATTATTTTGAATCTGCAAATTGGCCCGCTACCATGTGGTCGTATAAAGTATTGAATCAGGATGGCGGAATCGGTGATGGATCATGGGGTATGGTTACGAATAAAAATAAACTTATACAGTATAATTTATTGACTGGAAAAAAAGAAGACATTATACAGTGGTTTAAATCTTTCAGTACAATAGACTATGAAATTGATGAAGATTTAAGATACTGGCTCACAACTGAAAAAAATCCAACCCCATTAAGCTCTCTGCCTCCAAAACCACCATCATTACGGAAACCTCTTGCATTGGATCCATTACCAAATCCATGGAATGTGAAGGATATAGGTAATTCACTCAAAGGAGGGCAAATGATAGAAAAAAACAGTTGGACCATTTATGGTGGAGGGAATGATATTTGGAATTCATCGGATCAATTTAGATTTATCTATCAAAAAATTGAAGGTGAATTCAATTTTTCATTAAAAGTAGATTCACTAAAAAATACTCACAACTATGCTAAAGCCGGGATAATGGTTCGAAAAAATCTAAATAAAAATTCTGCACATGGAATAATCAATATATTCCCCACAGGCAATACTGAGTTTGGTTTCAGAGAAAAAAGTGGTGAAACTATGAAGGCCAAATCAGGCCCCCGTATTAATTGGGAGAATGTTAGGCTAAAAGTTAAAAAATCAAATAAATCTTTATTCTTTTTTGTACAAACGGGAGATACATGGTTTAAAGCAGGAGAATTAAATATTAAGCACTGGGGAAAATCCGTTTATCTTGGTATAGCGACCTTAAGTCATGACAATTCTCAGTTAACTGCTGCAACCTATAGTGATATTTACATAAATGAAAATCTACAATCTGAATCAATTTATAATGATTAAAAGAAAATTACTTTTTAAAACTAAATTTTCCTGAATGAATATATTAAGGCTAGTAAAATTTTTATTTATATTATTTAAATTTGACATTGTAGCTGGTCAATCAATTCAAATTAATGAAATTGTTTCCAGCAACGCTTCAATTCTATTTGATGAGGACGATGAAACTCCTGACTGGATAGAACTATACAACTCCCAGGAAGAAATTATAAATATCAGCGGATTTGGCATCACTGATGATCCACAACAATTATACAAATGGACGTTTCCTGAATTCACAATTGAACCTAATGCATACTTAGTTATTTTCGCATCAGATAAAGATCGTACAAATATTGTAAATCAGTGGGACGCAATTATAGACTGGGGAGATAACTGGTTTTACTGGCCTGGCACAAACCAACCAGTTAGTAATTGGGAACATATGAACACAGATCTAGGTGGCTGGCATACAGGTTCTAGTGGATTCGGGTATGGCGATAATGATGATAATACTTATATCAATGGTATAATGTCGGTTTTTATCAAAAAAATATTCCAAGTTCCAGAACCCGAAAACGTTTCTAAACTACTTTTTCATTTGGATTATGATGATGGGTATGTCGCTTACCTAAACGGATATGAATTCGCAAGAAGAAACATGGGAGCTCAAAATACTGTTGTGGATTTTAATCAACCTGCAACTGGTTTACATGAAGCGGAAATTTACTCCGGGGGTTTTCCAGAACCAGTTTGGATTAATTTGAGTGAATTCCCATTAAATGAAGGAGATAATATAATTGCCATTGAAGTTCATAATTATAACTCCACATCCTCTGATCTAAGCTGTATTCCATTCTTAACTTTAGGATATTATTCAGAGCGGGAAAATGCGCAACCGCCAAATGAAAATATGAACCTGCCTACAATATCCTTTCACACTAATTTTAAAATCAAATCTAGCGGTGAAACAATTGTTCTTACTGATAATCAAGAAATAGTTCTAGACTCCATTTACACTGGAACAATACCGACAGATATGTCCAGAGGCCGTTTCCTTGAAAATGATGTATGGTCTTTATTTGGTGAACCGACACCAGGGACTTCCAATAATACACCAAGCTATAATGGTGCACTTTCAAAACCAGTCTATTCCATACCTTCAGGCTTCTATAGTAATGATGAAACTATTAATATTTCTCTATCAACTGACCAGCCTGAAGCGGAAATCCGATTCACCACTGATAATACAGATCCATTATCTTCATCCCAACTCTACCAATACCCCATACCAATTAATTCGAATACTGTTATAAGGGCAAAATCTTTTTTAGCAGATTGGCTACCTTCTAAGGTTGAATCCAAAACCTATATTTTTGATAATCAACCACAATTACCTACAGTTTTTCTTAGTACGGATCCAGAAAATTTATTTGATCAAAGTTCAGGTATCTATATAAAGGGATCTAATGCCGAAGAAAATTTCCCATATTTCGGAGCCAATTTCTGGGAAGATTGGGAACGACCAATTCATTTTGAGATTTTGGAAATAGATGGAACGAGTTATGGAGCAAATGCCGGTATGAAAATATTTGGAGGTTGGAGTCGAGGATTTCCGCAAAAATCCTTAGCGATATACGCCAGAAATTATTATGGACCGAGTAAATTTGAATATAATTTATTTCCAAATACAGATATAGGTACTTATGAAGCATTTACACTGCGTAATTCAGGTAATGATTGGCAATTCACGATGCTTAGAGATGGTTTTATAACCAGTCTTGCAAATGATCTTGATATTGATCACCAGCAATATAGACCTGCAGTACATTATATTAATGGAGAATATTGGGGTATTATAAATATTCGTGAAAAAGTGAATGAACATTTTATAACCTCAAATCATAACATAGCCGTAAGCAATATTGACCTTCTTGAGCAAACTGGAGTGGCTGTTCATGGAACCAATACTGATTACATGAATCTTCTCGAATACTTAAACAATCAAAATATGAGCGAACTGGAAGTATATAATGCTTTAAACCAATGGATAGATATTGATTCATATATGAGTTATCAGGCATTTCAAATCTTTATCGATAATAGGGATTGGCCAGGAAATAACATTAAATTCTGGAGAAATAAACAGGCTGGGGGAAAGTGGCGGTGGATACTGTATGATACTGATTTTGGATTTGGAATATGGGAAAATAATGCTTATCTGTACAATACATTGGCTTTTGCGCTTGATAGCAATGGACCAGGGTGGCCAAATCCACCATGGAGTACTTTTTTATTTAGAAAAATGATGGAAAATAATGATTTTAAATATTCTTTCATTAATATCTATTGTGATCTTTTAAATACAGTATTTAGACCAGATTATTTAAATAGCCATCTTGATTCGATGGTAAATCTTATCAACGAAGCCATACCTGATCATCGCAACAGATGGTATAATAACGGGAACTGGCCTAATTCGACCATTAACTGGCAGGGGAACATTAATACTATTGGAATTTTCAGTAATAATAGGTATGCATATGCCAGGATCCATTTACAAAATGAATTTGAATTGTCATCTGCAGCACAAGTTAATATAAATATTGAGCCTCCTGGAAGTGGAACTATCAAGTTAAATTCCATAACCATTGATGAAGAAAACTGGTCTGGATATTATTTCCCTGGAATACCTCTTCAGGTGCAGGCAATATCGAATGAAGGATATATATTTAGTAGATGGATGGAATTTCCTGATTCTTCTTCTAATATTACGATCGATATAACAGATCCTTTTTCTCTTACTGCTGAATTTGAAGTCTCTGGTCCGTCTACAGCCACTGTAATTATTAATGAGGTTAATTATAATTCCAGTGATGAGTTTGATCCTAAAGACTGGATAGAGCTATACAACCCCGAACAAACACTCGCTAATATATCTGGTTGGATTTTAAAAGATGAAGATGATACACATATTTTTTCCATTCCAAATGGTACTGAAATTGAACCCCTGGGTTTTATAGTTTTAGTTCAAAATTTTAATGACTTTTCCGTATCATTCCCAGAAGTAAATAATATTACTGGGTCCTTCGACTTTGGATTTGGCGGCGGAGGAGATCAGGTGCGTATCTATAACGAAGTTGGCGATTTAATCGATTCTTTAGAGTATGATGATTCGGGAGATTGGCCGGTTGGGCCAGATGGAAATGGTCCAACTCTGGAATTGATTAATCCCGAAATGGACAACACTTTACCAATATCCTGGGATGCTTCAACAAATTATGGAACTCCAGGTACTGAAAATAGTGTATTCGAAATTCTTAGTCATATAGGGGGAAATATTATACCAAACAAATCTGAGTTAGGGGAAGTATTTCCAAACCCATTTAATCCAGCAGTATCTATTCCCTTCCAACTGGCAACAAAAGGATTAGGAACAATAAAAATCTATAATATTCTGGGTCAGGAAATAGTAAAACTTAACCTAGAAAATTTGCAACCAGGAAACCATATCTATACTTGGAAACCATCTAATAAACAATATGCGGGTTCAGGCATATTTTTTATTCATATGGAAACCCTATTTGGCTCAAGCACAAAAAAGATAATATATTTAAAATAAAAAAAATAAAGTAAATATGAGTTTCCTCAATTACATATTTTATTTCAATAAAATCATTTTTGATATAGAACTTTTCCCCTTTGATTTTAGTACCGAAAAGTAAATGCCACTTGGATATTTAGAAGCATTCCATTTTATTGAATATTTTCCAGGAAACAATTTTTTATCTATTAAAGTATCAACCAACCTTCCAAGCGCATCAAATATTTGTAATTGGGATATGGAATGCTCAGATACACTAAAGATAATTGTTGTTTCAAGATTAAAAGGATTTGGATAGTTTGGATAAAGCGTAAATTCCTTCAGAAAAGAATTCTCATCTATTTTAGCAGATAAAATCCCTTGTTCAGGTGATTCGATAAAACTATCAGTATATATACGAAATTCCCCTGGGGATAAGCTTATTTGTTCATTCACATTTTGGACATAAAGACTGTCACCGAAAAAATAATCATACCAAATCCCAGAATGATAAAATAATGGCTCTATGGACTGTTCTACCATTCCAAAATTTCCAATAATTATTGCTTTCATATTATCATGCGATAGTCTAATTCTCTTTTTTCCATTAGGATCAGCAACATTAAGTTGGACATTTGTTTCTGAACTATGAAAAACTGGATATTCCTTTCTTAATTCTATCAAGGCTTTATATGTTTTATATAGATTTTGTCGTTGTTGATCTTCAAAATATTCCCAACGAATAGGCTTTTCGCATGTACGACATGGATCATCAATACTAATGTCATAACCAAGCTCACCAAATTGCCAAATCATTTTAGGACCTGGGATAGTAAAAAAGAATGCACCAATGGCTTTCATCCGATTTAGAGATGTTGATATTTCTCGAATATTATAAGTAGCATTATTATTTCCCCACGAGATATTTTTATACATCAATCTCTCTTCATCATGACTTTCAAAATATGTTATTAAATGAGGATTACTCCAACCTCTATTTCCATAATACCCCCAGGAAAAATCAGATTTTCCATCCGCATGGTAGCCCATGGATGCTTCTGCATAATTATAGTTTGAATTTCCCCAAAGGAGCATCCCGTAATCAGACAAAATTAATTCTTCAGAATTCTCTGCAAAATGCTCTAAGATTATATAAACTGTTGAATCATATTCCCATATTGCATTTGCCAAACGTTTTAACAATCGTATACGGTCGCTATCATAGTTACTACCCCAAGGATCATCTGAATCTTTTATATTATTCCCAATACCCTTAGTAAAATCGAACCTATATCCATCTATATTATAGTATTCTATCCAATATTGATTTATACGATCAACTAATATCTGTGTATGAATGCTTTCATGATCTAAGTCATGCCCCCATTGGGTTAAAGGATTGAAAAAATTAGATTCAGTGTTATACCAAGGGTTCTCTTCTGTTGGATATCCTCCTTCACTATACAAACGGACAAATGGTGACTGACCGTAGGTATGATTTAAAACAATATCCATTATGACAGCAATTCCTCTTCTATGACATTCATCAATAAATAATTTTAATGTTTCTTTCGAACCATAATATTTATCTGCAGCAAAATAAAATGATGTACCATATCCCCAACTCGAATTCCCTTCAAATTCATTTACCGGCAACAGTTCAATAGCATTTATTCCCAAATTTTCAAGATAATTCAATGTATCCATAAGCATTGTATAATCATGGTGTTCTAGAAAATCTCGCATTAACAACTCATAAATAATTAATTCTTCTTTCGGTGGACGTGAAAATGAAGTATTATGCTGCCAAAGATAGGGTTCTTGACCTGTTTCTAGAATAGATACAATATGGTCAGTTTTTCCATGAGGATAGGGTTTTAAATCAGAATAAATTTGATCAGAAATATATTGATCATTCCACCTATCCAGAACTTTATCTGCATATGGATCTGCAATACGGATTTCTCCATCAACCACATACTGAAACGCATACTCCGTTCCAGAAATCAGATTATCAATGGTAATCCAAAAATGAACTGAATCAATACCCCCTGAATCTTTTTTCATGTAATAGTTTTCATCTATTATCCAATTATTAAAATCGCCAATCAAATAAACAAAATCTTTGTGAGGAGCAAATAAGGATAATGAAACAGTCCCATCAGAATTATAATTAATACCATCATTAATATGAAAAGGACGCTGATTGATTGTCGGATATTCATGTGACATCAAATAAAAATCTACACTATCAGAATTTTGACTTGTATCGATTGATACTGCTGTCAGCTTATGCATCCCAATATTTATAGGATCCAGATCAATTACAGTAAAAAGTGTGTCAAGCGATGATTCAGCGAATAGGGAATCATCCAGAAATAACTGCAAGTTAATTTGTTCGGTTCCGATTGATGAACTAGTAATTACTATCGGCACATCTTCATTTGGAAAACTAAAAATTGGTTCGCTACGGGGATCTTCAAAAATATAATTTAATTTCGGTGCCGAAATAATTGTGGTTATACCAGGTTCATAGAGATCTAGAAAAATATCAGAACCTGCATTATCTCTACCAGACTCGCTACCATCATAATTACGAAACACAAAGGCTAATTTGATGATTTGTTCATCTTCAGGGACACCATAATATTCATGCGGGAAATCAATTTTCAATATCCACAAGTCATTCCCCAACGGAGTTAATTGAGTATCATTTGTGTTCTGCGCCCAGTTCGTTTTTACATATTTCCAATCCCCTGGATGTGTGCTGTTGTTGGTAATAACACCTGTATGAGCCCAGATGTCACCAGTAAAACCCATAAGCCCTTGATCACCTTCTGCGGCATCAAAATAAACAGTGATTGAATCCCATTGAGTAGAAAAAGAAGGAATGGAGTATACTACATTATCTGCGAGTATTTGCAGATATATAACACAAAATAAACCAGCTAATCCTCTATGGCTAAAGACATACACAGTATATCAATTCATTTGATCAAATGCTCGACTTTAACCTCATCAGATAGATGACGAAACCAAAACCAATATAATCCTAATGAAAGGAAAATTAGAATTACAAAAAGAACCGTTACATTTGACCACTGTTTCATTACAATCATCATACCGGTAAGAAAAAGAACAACTTGCCATGGAACTGCAAATACTGTTGCTATTATATCCCTGTGATTCTCCTGTTTTACTTTTACCTGGATAGCATCAGGTAAAGAGTTTCTTATGTTACCCCAGAAACCAAAGGGTCTGGTTACTTTATAAAAATTCTCCAATACTCTTGCATTTGTTGCAGGAGTAAATAAAGTACCTATAATACATCCTGAAAGGCTTGATCCACTGGCAATTAAAAAGGATGTATATTCAGGAATTGGCCCTGCAAAAGCCTTGGTTAATATAGCCGCAATCATACCAACCCCTGTCCCTATTGCAAAACCATATCCGTTAAAACGCCACCAGTACCAGCGAATAACTTGAGGAATAAACATACCAGCACCTATACCCATGGTTATCCAACCCCAGATTTCATTTATATTAGAAATGGTAAGACTGAATAATAAAGCTAAAACAACTATCCCAACTGAAGCAAGACGGGCCTGGATCATAAGATCTTTTTCTGTAGCCTTAGTATTCAGGTAAGTATGGTAGAGATCTTTAACCCAATAAGCTGCCCCAGCATTTACGGTAGAATCAAAAGTGGACATAGCGGCTGCCATGAGACCTGCAATTAAAAATCCTTTTACACCAACAGGAATATAATTTTTAATAACTACGGGAAGAACTAATTCAGGATCAGCAATCACTGAACCTGTTTGTATGCCATGGTAAACACCTAGCATAGCAAATGAAGTGATTAGCGGCCAGCGAAAAGCCAATAAGCATGTCCAAAACAGTGATAAAATTCCTGCTTCTCGATCAGACTTTGCAGCAAAATAACGCTGCAGCATATACCCGCCAGCACCACTTGCTCCTTCAAGTGTCACCTTGAACAAATAAAACATTATTGCAATTCCAAAAAGATTATAGATAGAAAAAGTCGAACCTTCTGGCATATTCATTTCATTTGGAGGTGTAATGCGGGACCATTCAGAAAGTGTTGTCTTTATACTTGTAAATGAACCATCTATCATTGGGACGGATATAAAAAATTCCTGGGGCAAATCAACTGTATTCATTGCTATACTGGTAATGTAAAGAATTACACCAAAAATAAATATACCTTGAAAAACATCGGTCCATACTACCCCATAGAGCCCACTTGCTACTGTATATGTCATTGCAAGAATAACCATAAGTAATGAAGCATATATAGGTTCTATACCTAGAAAAGCTCCTACAAATTTTCCTGCACCTATTACAAAATACGTAACCATAGCAACTGTCATAACAATTGCAGATAGAGCACTAATGATACGCGCTAAGTCACCCTCTTTTCCTTTTCCGAAACGGAAATGCATCCATTCTGCCTGGGTCATTACCTGCGAACGCCTATTCCACTTTCCCATAAAAACCATCAAGAAAGCCATAATTAAAGTAACACCACCACGAATCTCTATAAAGAAACCTTTTGTCCCGAGGGCATAAATAAATGCAGTATTTATCATTGTACCGGCAATATCAGTATTTGATGCCATACCAGAGGCTCCCAGGACCCACCAGGGAAGTTTACGATTCCCAAGAAAATATGAATCAATACCTTGAGATGCTTTTCTTTGTAAAAGTAAACCGACAACAACAATAGCCAGTAAATAAATGATGATGATGATAAGATCAATAGTATTCACAGATTTTATTTCCCCTGATAATATTTATTATTGTATTCGATTGCCATTCTATGTGCAGTAAAATCTACGCTGGTTTTAATTGCTTCCTTCATTATGGAAATCCATTTCTCTCTATTATTATAAAAAGCTGGAATTACATCATTCTCAAGTAAGGAATATAAATGACATGCATCTGAAAAATCATCAGGATTATCGGGATCACCGATACCCCATCCATTAATTCCATCTCTGCATCCTTCGGCCCACCAGCCATCCATCACTGAAAGATTGGGTACTCCATTTAGTGATGCTTTCATTCCACTGGTTCCTGATGCTTCATTTGGACGAAGCGGTGTATTTAACCAAACATCAACACC
>TARA_B100000686_G_scaffold355291_1_pt1 | contig 24715 bp, 22 predicted proteins | sample TARA_B100000686 | Tara Oceans TARA_B100000686 (sample SAMEA2622733) | marine metagenome | biome: marine biome (ENVO:00000447); feature: marine epipelagic mixed layer (ENVO:xxxxxxxxx); material: "saline water (ENVO:00002010), including plankton (ENVO:xxxxxxxx)" | depth 150 m | reverse complement strand
ATTTCTACAGATTAGATTTAGATGGAAATGGAAACATAGATTTTGAGGGTTGGTTATATCTAAGTAGATAAAGTTTACCAAAAAAGGGCATATCTTTGTATTATCATATAAAAATGATGCTTAACCAAAAAGTAATAGTTTTAGTTGTGTTTTTTATAACACAATCTATCTGTTCTCAGCAAGAAGCTGCTTTTTCTTTATATATGTTTAACCACCAATCTATAAACCCTGCCTATGTTGGTGCACAAACATATACACAGATTACAGCAGTTAATAAACTTCAATGGACAGGTATATACGGTTCACCAGAAACTCAAGCAATAAGTTTTGGTCATCAATTTCAAAATAAAAACCTAGGAATTGGCTTTTCTAGTGTAGTTGATAAGCTTGGTCCTACACAAAACACTAGTACTGCAATTGATGTTGCTTATCACCTAAAATTAAATGATAACAACCTTAAGCTTGGTTTTGGTATAAAGCTAAGTGGAAGATCGTATCTTCTGGACAGTTCAATGATATCTTTATTTGATAGCTCTGACCCTATTTTTGCCCAGCAACCACAGAGATTTTTTCCAAATATTGGAGCTGGTTTCTATTTGCATAACCAGAAATTTTATGCTGGTTTTGGATTACCATATTTGCTTGAAGATGAAGAATTAGCTTATAAGCGAAATTACTATCTAATTTTTGGTGGTCTTTTTAACTTAAATAAAACAATTGAGTTAAAACCTAGTTTTTTATTTCAAAAGACTCAGACAGTTCCTTTAGCATATGATACTAGCGTTCTTTTTGTTGTAAACAGTAAATATTGGATTGGACCACAATTTAGAGCTAATTTTAATTCATTACTACCAAATCAAAAGAATGCAGGATATTATGGGGCAATAGCTGGAGTACATATAGGAGATAAGATAACTTTAGGCTATTCTTATCAAGGACCTACAGGAAATCAAAATATTGGAATCACAAATAGCTCTCACGAATTACTTTTACGCTTTCAATTATCCCCTAAAAATATTGGAGTACTTCGTTCACCAAGACTTTTTTAGTTATGAAAAAAAACCTATTAATTATTTTTTGCTTTCACTCTTTACTAGTTCTAGGGCAAAATCCTGGTGTTGATTGGGCTGATTATTATTACTTTAATCAACAATACAATAAAGCTATAAGTTTATATAATCAAAATTTAGATAGTTTAAATATTGAACAACAAAGAAATTTAGGGTTTTCTTACATGAAAACAAACCTACAATCTAATGCAGTCTCTACATATAGGGTAATAACTGATAATAATTCAGCAGGGGTAGTTGATTATTTGACTTTTGCACAATTACTTCCTTCAGATTCAAAATTAGCTAACGAATATAGAGAAAAAGCTAAAAGACTTTATATCCATCAGCCAGATATATTAGAAAATGATAGTATGGTTTATAAAACTAGATTTTATAGTTCTATTTCAACAAAATTTAATCCTTTTCCAAATAATACATCTGAAGATGAATTTGCACCAATCTTAGTTGATAAATTATATAATCCTAGTGATCATTATAGTGATGGGAATAAAATTGAATTTTACTATGTCAATTCATCTAAAATGAAGGATGAATCAAGTTTAAAACTTAAAAGAATTAAATCTGAATCACCAATTTATAATATATCAAAAGCTGTAATAGATACACTTTATGGAGAAATAATTGAAGATGAGCTTTTCCCAGAGGGTATAAACTCAAATCTTCAAGAAGGCCCTGCTAGTTATGCTCCAGAAATCGAAAAATTATTTTTCACAAGGAGTATTTCTAAGGCAGATTCAGATCTAAAATATCAATTAAACATTTATCAAGTTAAATTTCCCTTAGAGGAGGATATAAAACCAATCCCAGAACCACTTTTTGATTTAAATGGCAATTATTCAAATATGCATCCCACATATGATTCAAAAAACAGATGGCTCTATTTCTCAAGTGATAGACCGGGGGGATATGGTGGAATGGATTTATATAGAGCATTTTTAAATGATGATGGTGTTTTTGAGGAGCCAGAAAATTTGGGAGTTGATATTAACACAGAATCAGATGAAGTTTTTCCATTTATTTATACTCAGGATGTTTTATTCTTTTCATCTAACCGTAAACTTGGTCTAGGAAAATTAGACCCAATAATGGCTACGCGAATAATTGATAATAGATGGTCAATTGAAGTTCTAGGAGTTCCTTTCAGTTCAGAGGATGATGATTTTGGCTTCTATTTAGACTCTACTACTAAGCTAGGTTTTATTAGCTCAAATAGAGATGGAGGAAAGGGCAAGGATGATAATTATTATTTTGTTTCAAAACCTAAAATTAGTGGTGTTACTGATAATTATCTTTTTGATTCTGACACTTTAGTTAAATCATTTGATGGTGTAATCAAAAATGATGATTTTTTAATGATTTCTGAAGATCCTTTAAATAGCTTAGTTAAAAAGGATGTTGTTTTGTATCAAAGGCCTAACAATGGAACAGTTAATTTAAATTTGAATGGAAGCTTCTGGTATATTGCAAGAAATCAAGAAGTAAAAAGAGATACTTTTAGTTATTATTTGGAAAGTTCCTACTCAAAGAGCAAACCCATAAATGTTTATTTAGAACGCAAGCCACCAGAAAAGCTGGTTTTAGAAGCTGAACCAATAATCAAAGTTAACTACATTTTTAGACCTATTTTCTTTGCGTTTGATTCTAAAGAAATCTTAAATGAATATAAAGAAAGAATTGATGAAGTAGTTGAAGCACTTAATTTATATCCAGATATGGTTATTAAAATTAATGGGTATACCGATAGAAGAGGAAAATCAGAATATAACTTAAGGTTATCTAATCAAAGAGCTAAATCTATATTAGCCTATATTAAATCAAGAATTGAAAACCCAGAAAGAATTACTGGAATTGGTTTTGGTGAGACCAAGGTTGAAATAAAAGATATTAAGATTAGAGTTTCTGAAGAAGAACATCAAAAAGAAAGAAGAGTAGAATTTGAAATTGTTAACTTTAATTATTGATAAATAGATAGAAATTTTAAAAATTCCCTTTTATTGATCTTTGGGTTTGCTCCAGATTTTCTAGCAACCATAGCTCCAATCGCACATGCTTTTTTTAGGGCCAATTCCGGTCGTTCCTTTTCAAGTAATTCATTTACTAGCATTGCCAAAAAACTATCTCCTGCTCCAACTGTATCTTTAACTTTTACAGGGAACCCTGAATTATAGTAAAAGCTATTATTATAATATAATAATGCACCATTATTACCTTTGGTAACACAAATTGTTTTTGCATTAGAATAATTAGTTATGAAAGTAATACATGATTCTAAATTATTTTCAGAGTGACCAAAAATTTTACAAATCTCAAGTATTTCATATTCATTAAATTTTATTAAATCAGATTTTTTTATAAGGTCATTAAGTATATTTTTTTGATAATGAGGTGGTCTTAAATTAACGTCAAAAATTTTGTAAGTGACTTTATCTAATAATTTATAAAGTGTCTGCCTTGATTTTGAGTTTCTTGCAGCCAAACTTCCAAAAATAAATGCACTTGATTTTTTTATTTTATTATTATCAAAAGCAATGTAATCCCATGCAGCATTTTTTTTAATGTTATAAGAGGCATTATTATTTTTGTCTAGAGTAATAATTACTTTACCAGTTTCATATTCATTTCTTAGTATTTTTTCTGATGATAAACCTGTTTTTTCAATAAAAGATATAAGCTCATTTCCTAAAGAATCATTTCCTACTGCACTGATAATTTGTACATTATTTCCAAGTGAATGAAGTCTATAAGCTACATTTAAAGGAGCACCTCCTATGGCTTTCTTATTTGGAAAAACATCCCAAAGGACTTCCCCAAAACAGTAAATCTGAGTCATAAAACTATGTTATTTGGATAAGAATTTAAAAAATGGTCAAATTATATCCAAAATGGAGTTAATCTTTTAACTAAGCATAGATTGAACTTTCATGGCTAACCCCATATCTCCACCAATTTTAATTTTACCACTCATAACAGCCATCATTGGATTTATTTCGCCATCACGCATTTGCTTTAAAATATCTGAAGACACTGTAATAGTGCAATCTGCATCTTTATCTTCCATAGAAATAGAATTTGTCTCTCCAGTTCCATCTATAAATATTGGGTTGTCATCAACCACAAATTTTATAGTTCCTTCAATAAGATCAGCTTTTTCTAAACGTTGTTTAAATTGTTCAAATACCATATTTTTTTCCATTGTAGTAAATTTTATGTTTATCAAATGTAAATATTAATTAGCTTAGCACAATCAAATTTACATATTATGAGTTTCAGGATTAAAAAAGTTGTTGTTTTAGGCTCAGGAGTTATGGGTTCAGGAATTGCTTGCCATCTTGCAAATGTAGAAATGGAAGTTCTTATGCTTGATGTTTTGCCATCAAACTTAAAATCTAACTCTAAAGACAAAAAGCTTCGAAATAGTATCGCAGATGAAGCATTACAAAAAGCTATTAAATCAAAACCCTCACCTCTTTATGAAAGAAGCTATATAAGCAGAATATCAACTGGAAACTTTACCGATAATTTTAAAGATATATCTGATGCAGATTGGATCATTGAGGTAGTTGTGGAAAACCTAGAAATTAAGAAAAATATATTTGAAAAAGTTGATGCAAACAGAAAGAAAAAAAGCTTGGTTACTTCAAATACATCTAGTATCCCTATAAATTTATTAGCAGAAGGAAGGTCTAAAGATTTCAAAAAGCACTTCTGTGGAACACATTTTTTTAATCCACCTAGATATCTTAGGTTGCTTGAAATAATTCCTATTTCAGAAACAGAACCTAAAGTAATAGATTTTTTTATGAAATTTGGAGATGTGCGTCTTGGAAAACAAACAGTTTTGTGTAAAGACACACCTGCTTTTATTGCAAACAGAATTGGAGTAGTGTCAGGAACAGTTTTAACTCAACTTACATTAAAATATAAAATGTCAATTGAAGAAGTAGACTCTTTAACCGGTACATTAATTGGCAGACCTAACACAGCAACATTCAGATTACAGGATCTAGTTGGAATTGATACTTCAGATAAAGTTACCAACTTTGTTAGTAATGCAGCGAAAGATGATGTTTTTTTTGAAAATCTTAGAAAAATAAAAACCCCGACTTTTATGAAATTCTTATTAGAAAATAAATTCTATGGGAACAAGTCTGGAAAAGGTTATTATGAGAAAACTAAAGAAAAAGACTCTAATGGGAGGACAATTGTTAATGCTTTAAACCTTGAAACTTTGAAATATTTACCGGTACAAAAACCGAAATTAAAAGTTATTAAAGAAGCAAAATCAATTCAAAACCTTGGTAAAAGATTAAATTATTTAGTTTCTGGAAATGAACGTGAGCAATTATTTTTGAATGAGTATTTCACCACACTTTTTGATTATACTGGTCAAAAAGCACTTGAAATTTCATTAGCTTATTATCAAATTGATGATGCAATGCGTACTGGATATGTCTGGGATTATGGCCCATTTGAATTATGGGATTTGATAGGATTTGATACAGGAACCCAACTAATTAAAAAATCTGGATCTAATTTGCCTGATTGGATTAAAACTATGAAGGAAAATAATGCATCATCTTTTTATAAGTTTGAATCTGGCAAAAAGAAATATTTTGATCTTAATACAAAAAAATATTTACCTGTTCCAAGTGCTGATAATTACATTATTTTAGATTCTTATAGGGAGAATAAAACTCTTATTAAAAATAGTGAATGCTGTGTTCATGATATAGGAGATGGTGTAATGTGTCTTGAGTTTACAAGTAAAAGTAATTCTATAGGTGAAGGTATCGGTCATGCAATAAATGATGCTATTAATATGGCTGAGGATCAAGGATGGAATGGAATAGTAATAGGAAATAATGCTAAGCAATTTTCAGTTGGTGCGAATTTGATGAACATAGGAATGTTAGCTATGCAGAAACAATTTGATAATCTTGATAATATTATTGAAGGGTTTCAGGCATTAATGATGAGAATAAGGACATCTAAAATACCAATAGTGGTAGCAACACAGGGATATGTTTTTGGGGGAGGTTGTGAAATTGCTATGCATTGTGATGCAGGTGTTTATGCTGCTGAATCATACATTGGATTACCTGAGGTTGGAGTAGGGTTATTACCTGCTGGTGGAGGTGTAAAGGAACTTGCAATGCGAGCTTCTGATAAGTTCTTTGATGGAGATGTGAAAATTCCAACATTAATTGAACATTTCAAAACTATTGCAACCGCAACAATTGCAACTTCTGCATATGAAGCCTACAATTTAAGCTTTTTACAAAAGGGAAGAGATACGGTTTGCACTAATATTCAAAGAAATATAGGAGAGGCTAAGAAAAAAGTATTATCACTTTCATTAAATTATATACCTCCCTCAATTAGAAATGATATTGAAGTACTTGGAAGGAGTGGGTTAAGTGTTTTATATTCAGCAATTAATGAATTTTACTTGGGAGGGTATATGTCAGAGTATGATGTTGAAATTGCTCGCAAAGTAGCCTTTGTTATTTGTGGGGGTGATCTTACAAGTCCTCAAAATGTTAGTGAAACATATCTTTTAGAAATGGAAAGAGAAAGTATGTTGTTTTTGTTAGGCAAACAAAAAACACTTGATAGAATACAGTATTTATTAATGAATAACAAACCTCTAAGAAATTAAAACATGGATGCATTTATTATAAAAGGATACCGATCAGCTGTTGGAAAAGCTAAGAAAGGTGGATTTAAAAATTATCGTTCAGATGACTTAGCTGTTGACGTGATTAAACATTTATTTTCTAAAGTACCCAAAATAGATCCAAAAATTGTTGATGATGTTATTGTTGGATGTGCAACTCCTGAAGGGGAGCAGGGTCTACAAATTGGAAGACTAATTGCTGCACGTTCTTTAGGAAAAGAAGTTCCTGGTATTACAATAAATAGATATTGTGCTTCTGGACTTGAGTCTATTTCATTAGCTGTTGGAAAGATTAATGCAGGTTTTGGTCATGTTTATGTTGCAGGAGGTGCTGAAAGCATGAGTATGTTGCCTATGACTGGTTATAAATTATCACCTAGTTATAAAGCTAATCTAGAAAACATAAATTATCATGTTTCAATGGGAGCAACCGCTGAGGCTGTTGCTAAAAAATATTCAATAACAAGAGAAATGGCAGATAAGTTTTCAGTTGAATCTCATTCCAAAGCTTCAAAAGCCATTGATTCAGGAAAATTTGACAAAGAGATTGTGCCAATAACTGTAGAAGAAGTTTTTGTAAATAATGGTGAAAAATTAACTTCTTCACATGTTGTTGATAGAGATGAAGGGGTTCGAAAAGACACTAGCATTGAAGCGCTTGCTCGTTTAAGACCAGTGTTTAAACAAAAAGGAGTGGTAACTGCAGGAAATGCCTCCCAAACCTCTGATGGAGCAGCTTTTACTCTTATAGTAAGTGAAAAAATAGTTAAAGAGTTTAATTTAGACCCTATTGCTCGATTGATTAGTTGTAGTTTAGCAGGTGTAGACCCCTTATATATGGGTATGGGCCCATGTATAGCTATACCTAAAGCCCTTAAACAAGCAAATCTAAAAATCAGTGATATTGAACAAATTGAACTTAATGAGGCTTTTGCAGTGCAAGCTCTAGCTGTTATAAAAGAAGCAAATCTTGATCCAAAACTTGTGAATGTTAATGGAGGCGCTATTGCATTGGGACATCCGTTAGGATGTACTGGCGCAAAATTGAGTGTTCAGCTAATTAATGAAATGAAAAGGAGGAAACAACGCTATGGTATGGTTACTGCTTGTGTTGGTGGAGGGCAAGGTATTGCAGGAATATTTGAGCGTTTATAAACTAACTTTTTACAATTTTTTTACTACATAGGTTACTATTCCCCATATAATAAGTTCATCCTCTTTGTCAACTTTTATAGACTTATACTTAGGATTTTCAGGCATTAGATACACACAATTGTCTTCTACTTTTAATCTTTTTACTGTAAATTCTCCATCTATAAAGCAAACTGCAATTTTTCCTGTCTGAGCTTCCTGACTTCGATCAATAACAAGCAAATCACCGTCATCTAATCCAGCACCTTCCATTGATTGACCAACAACTCTAGCATAAAATGTAGCTGATTCATTTTTTACAACTTCTTGATCAATACTTATTTTAACTTCTTTAAAATCTTCAGCTGGAGAAGGAAATCCTGCTGAAATTCCTTCGTTTGCAATTGGAAAATATTTACGATTCTGATTATCAGCTTTAAAAAACACCAATTTTTTCTTCACTTATTTAACTTTTATTATTTCTTCTAATACTGTAGTAAACCTAGGGGAAAGGTTGTTTTGCTTCATTTTCCAGGTACGATGAAGATCTTGATTAGCTAATTTAATTTGATTGGATCTGTATCGATAATTAACATTATCTATTACATTCATAAGATTATCATGTTTAGTAATATTTGACTCGAAAAGATTAAATTGACGATTTTCTTGTGGTATTATGTCTAGAGCTAAAACCCCTGCTTTTTTATATGAAATACCAGCCTTAAAAATTTTTCTTAATCCATCAATCGCCTTTTTGCTTAATATTAAGTTAGAATTACTAGCATAACTTAGAGTTATCAAACAACTGTTATTATATTGCTCTTTTTCTTTTTTAAAAGCATTACTTTTTAAAAACACTAATAAGCTATTACAGCAACTGTTTTGCTTACGTAGTTTTTCTGCACAGCTAATTGCAAATGTTGCTATACGCTCTTCTAAACCTGGTAAATTGTTTAGTGAATTTTCAAAACTACGTGTAGTCGCAATAGATTTTTTTCGATTTTTAATCTTGTCTAATTTAATATGTGATAATCCCAAAAGATCCTTTTTTAATCGAAGACCTAACACGTTCATGTTTTTTTTAATCCAATAATCAGAAAGCTTAGTAAATGAAAGAGCGTTATCAACACCTATAGATCTAAGGAGCTTACTATTACTAAAGCCAATCCCCCACACATCATCTATGGAGGTCCAGTGAAGTGCTTTGATGATTTTTTCTTCACTATTTATATTATAGACTCCTAGTGTTTCTGAAGTAAATTTTTTAGCAATTTTATTAGCAATTTTAGCTAGAGATTTTGTAGGAGCTATACCTATTGAAACAGGAATTCCAGTCCATTTTTTAATTTTATTTTTTATTTTGTGAGCGTGTTCAACTAGATTAAAATAGTCAAAACCATAAAATTGTAAAAAAGCTTCATCAATACTATATATTTCTACATTTGGGGTAGAACTCTCCAAGATATTCATTACCCTATTGCTCATATCAGCATACAGCGCGTAGTTTGAAGAAAAAACTTTTATACCATGTTTTTTAAATTGTGTTTTATATTTAAAAGCAGGTGCTCCCATTCCAATACCTAACTTTTTTACTTCATTACTTCTAGAAATAATACAACCATCATTATTTGATAGAACCACTAAGGGGACTTTTTCATATTGTGGCTGAAAAACCCTTTCGCAAGAAACGTAGAAATTATTACAATCAAGAAGTGCAAACATTATACAAAAATCAAAAAAATATTTAATAAAATAAGTTTTTTCAAAGCCCTTTTTTTTGTTATTTCCATATTAAAAAAACATTAATACTTTAATTTATTACTACTAAAAAAAAGGCATTTCTTATAAATGTGTAATTTTACATTAGTAGAAATTCTTATAATTTAATAAATGGACAATTATTCATTTTTAAATGCCGCCCATACAACTTATTTTGCAGAACAGTACGATAGATATTTACAAAATCCTGATATCCTAGAGCCTAGTTGGAGAGCTTTTTTTCAAGGCTTTGATTTTGGATTAGAAAGTGGTATTGAAAATACTGAATATGCAGAAGTTCCTGAATCAGTAAGAAAAGAATTTCAGATTATTAAATTAATCGATGGTTATAGAACAAGGGGTCATTTGTTTACTAAAACCAATCCTGTTCGAGATCGCAGGAAACATTCACCTACACTTGATATAGAAAATTTTGGGCTTTCAAATAAAGATTTGCAGACTGTTTTCAATGCAGGTGCAGTAATGGGGATTGGCCCATCAACTTTAGAGCTGATCATTAAACATTTGAAGGAAATTTATTGTGATTCCATAGGTGTTGAATACATGTACATTCGTGATCCTAAAAAAGTGGATTGGATTCAAAAGAAATTGAATATTAATAACAATCACCCCAAATTCTCTTTGGATCAAAAAAAGCATATTCTTTCAAAACTAAACCAAGCTGTAAGTTTTGAAAATTTTTTACATACAAAATTTGTTGGTCAAAAGCGTTTTTCTCTTGAGGGTGGTGAGTCATTAATTCCCGCTTTAGATTCAATTATTGAGTTAGCTGCAGAAAAAGGCGTGAAAGAGTTTGTTATGGGGATGGCTCATAGAGGAAGATTAAATACTTTAATAAACATTTTTGGAAAATCAGCTAGTGATATTTTCAATGAATTTGAGGGTAAAGATTATAATGAAGAAATGCCTTTTGACGGTGATGTCAAGTATCATATGGGTTGGTCTTGTCAAAGAAAAACGGATACTGGAAAAAAAATAAATTTAAATATCGCACCCAATCCATCTCATCTTGAAACAGTTGGAGCAATTGTTCAGGGTATAACAAGAGCAAAGCAAAATGATGATTTTTCTGGTGATTCCTCAAAAGCACTTTCTATTATAGTCCATGGGGATGCTGCAATTGCTGGACAAGGATTACCTTATGAGATTGTTCAAATGGCGGGTCTTAAAGGGTACAAAACTGGAGGAACAATTCATATAATAGTAAATAATCAAATTGGTTTTACTACAAATTATCTTGATGCAAGAACCAGCACATATTGCACTGATGTTGGGAAAGTAACTCTTTGTCCAATTTTTCATGTTAATGCAGATGATGTGGAAGCTGTTGTACATGCTTCTCTTTTTGCCTTAGAGTATAGAATGAAATTTAATCAAGATGTTTTTATTGATTTATTGGGTTATAGAAAGTATGGTCACAATGAGGGAGATGAGCCGCGTTTTACTCAGCCTAAACTTTATAAAGCTATCGCAAAGCATAAAAACCCAAGAGAAATATATTCTGAAACTTTATTAAATGAAGGGGTTATAGATAATGAATTTTTAAATGAAATTAAATCAAAATATAAAGGAATACTTGATAAAGCATTTGAAGATTCTTCAAAAACAAAAGAGACAAGCATAACAAATTTTATGGCAAAAAAATGGAAAGAGTTTCAGATAGCTGATAAAAAAAGTTTAGAAAATCAAATTGAAACAAAATTTCCAAGTAAAGATTTAGATATTGTTGCCAAAGCAGTGACTTCTCTTCCAAAAGACAAGAATTTTTTGAGAAAAATACAGAAATTGATTGATAATAGAAGGGCAATGTTTTATGAAAAAGATGAGATTGATTGGGCAATGGGAGAGATGCTGGCTTATGGATCACTTCTTATGCAGGGTTATAATATAAGAATATCAGGGCAGGATGTTGAGCGTGGAACTTTTTCCCACAGACATGCAATTTTAAAATCAGAAGAATCTGAAGAAGAGGTTGTGTTGTTAGAAAACATTAAAAGTAAAATAAAAGGAAGTTTCAAGATTTATAATTCTCTTCTTTCAGAATATGGTGTATTAGGGTTTGATTACGGATATGCAATGGCTAGTCCTAAAACTTTGACAATATGGGAAGCTCAGTTTGGAGATTTTTCTAATGGAGCACAAATTATAATAGATCAATATATTTCTGCAGCTGAAGACAAATGGAAGCTACAAAATGGGATCGTTCTATTTCTTCCTCATGGATATGAAGGGCAAGGAGCAGAGCATTCATCCGCAAGAATGGAGAGGTATTTGCAGCTATGCGCAGAGGATAACATGATCGTTGCCAATTGTACAACACCATCAAATTTATTTCATCTGTTAAGGCAACAAATGTTAGCAAATTATAGAAAGCCACTTATAGTTTTTACACCAAAGAGTCTATTAAGACATCCTCTTGCTGTATCTAAAAAGAATGATTTTATCAAAGGAAAATTCCATAAACTAATTGCAGATAAAGAAGTTTTAAGTGATAAGGCAAAAACTTTGGTTTTTTGTTCTGGAAAAATTTATTATGATTTAATTAAAGCTAGAGAAGAGAAAAAAAGAATGGATGTTGCTATTGTAAGAATAGAACAACTTTTTCCACTGCCAATTAATCAAATAAATGAGCAGCTTAATATATATAGTAAAACTAAAGATATTGTTTGGGCACAAGAAGAACCTAAAAACATGGGACCATTAAGCTATTTACTTTTACACTTTGAAAAGATTGCAAAATTCCGGTTGGTTAGTAGGCCATTATCTGATTCTCCTGCCTCGGGAAGTTCAGTAAGATCTCAGAAAAGACAAAATCAAGTAATTGAAAAAGTTTTTAGTTAGTATTAAATATATTATTATGGTAATATTTCATTAAGTTATCTCAAACAAAGTATAAATAAATTAAATTTGATTAATAAATAATATAGTTATGGTTTTAGAAATGAAAGTTCCTTCTCCTGGAGAATCAATTACTGAAGTTGAAATTGCACAGTGGTTAGTTTCAGATGGAGATTATGTTGAGAAAGATCAGGCAATTGCTGAAGTTGATTCTGATAAAGCAACATTGGAACTTCCAGCAGAATTAAGCGGAATCATTACGCTGAAGGCAGAAGAGGGCGATATGATTGAGGTTGGTGCGGTAGTTTGTCATATTGACACTGAAGGGAAACCTGATAAGAAAGTAAAATCTAAAGAAGCTAATAGTAATCAAAAAGAAGCTACAGAATCTATTCAAAATGAGAATAAGGTTAATGATGAAACAAAATCAACTTATGCTACTGGAACACCTTCTCCGTCAGCTAAAAAAATAATTCAAGAAAAGGGAATTAATATATCTGATATAAAAGGAACGGGGAGAGATGGACGTATAACAAAAACAGATGCTATAAAAGCAAAGGTCTCTATGGGGACTATGCCAAAAGATGGTAAACGAAATGAGACGAGTAAAAAAATGTCTTTATTAAGAAGAAAAGTTGCAGAGCGATTGGTTTCAGCAAAAAATGAAACTGCTATGCTAACTACTTTTAATGAAGCAGATATGTCAGAAATTTTTAAAATAAGGAAGCAGTATAAGGAATCTTTTACTTTAAAGCATAATGTAAGTCTTGGTTTTATGAGCTTTTTTACTAAAGCTGTTGTTAGAGGTTTAGAAATGTATCCAGATGTAAACTCAATGATTGATGGTGATCAACAAATCACCTATGATTATTGTGATATTTCAGTTGCAGTTTCAGGTCCAAAAGGACTTGTTGTTCCAGTTGTACGGAATGCTGAAAATCTAACTTTTTCTGGCATTGAGTCTGAGATAAAACGTTTGGCTATAAGTGCTCGTGAAGGGAAAATAACTGTTGATGATATGACTGGAGGAACCTTTACTATATCAAATGGTGGTGTTTTTGGTTCAATGCTTTCAACACCAATAATTAATCCACCACAATCAGGAATATTGGGTATGCATAATATAATAGAAAGGCCAGTAGCTATAGATGGAAAAGTTGTAATACGCCCAATGATGTATCTGGCTTTTTCATATGATCACAGAATAATTGATGGTAGAGAATCTGTTGGCTTTTTAGTTGCAGTTAAAGAAGCGCTGGAAGACCCTATTAATATTTTAATGGAGGGGAACACAAAAAAATCTTTGGAGCTTTAAAAAATTAATTCCAAATTAGAATAATTAATCAGCGCTTTTTTCTTTTTTAAGATATCCGCACCAATTATACCATGAATAGTTATGTCTTCATTTTGGTTTAGTGCTTTATTAATAGAATCCATTTCAATCAAAAGAAAATTAATTTTTTCAATTTTATTACCATTGTGACTAACAAAAGCTTTTTTTGTTTTATATGCATCAAATTTTTCGCTTCCCGCTCCACTTGCTGAATAAGATTTTACAAATTTTTCCAATTTAAAAAAGTCTTTGTGTTTAAAACCAACACATGAGTTAGAAGCTCCTGTATCAATTATAAAGTATCCTTCAATATTATTTATTTGCATATTGCAGTATAAATGATTTGATTTTAAAAGATTACACTTAATTAAAATTCTTTCTTTTCTCATTTTGAATATACTTTTTTTCTATACTAAAATAGTATTTTTATAACGTGAAATTTATTGACACACATACTCATCTGTATATTGAAGATTTTGATCATGATCGAGATCAACAAATTAATTTAGCTATTAAAAATGGTGTGAAAAAGTTTTTTCTTCCAGCTATTGATAAAAGCTATACTTCAAGGATGTTAAATCTTAAATCTAAATATCCTAAAAATATTTTTCTCATGACAGGGTTGCATCCTACTCATATAAAAGAAGATTATAATGAGGAGATGGAACATGTGAAAGAAAACTTGAATAATGGTGGATTTTGTGCTGTTGGAGAAATAGGTGTAGATCTTTATTGGAACAAATCTAATTTAAGTATTCAACAAAATATTTTTAGCGATCAAATAATATTAGCAAAACAAAATAAATTACCTATAGTAATTCATTGTAGAGATGCTTTTGATGAAGTATTTGAGGTTTTACAAGATCATAAATCTGATAGTTTATGCGGAATTTTCCATTGTTTTACAGGAACAATTGATCAAGCAAAACTTGCAATAGATTATAATATGAAATTGGGGATTGGTGGAGTTATTACATTCAAAAATGGCCAAATTGACAAGTTTATTAAAGAGATTTCTTTAAAATCAATTGTTCTAGAGACAGATTCTCCATATTTAGCGCCAGTTCCATATAGAGGTAAAAGAAATCAGAGTAGTTATATTCCTTTAATTGCAGAAAAATTAGCAGAATGTTATGGAGTTTCTGTAGAATTAATTGCCAATATTACTACTCAAACAGCAAATAGTATTTTTAATCAATAATATTAATTTTTTTAGTTATTTAGACATTTAATTAGAGAGGTGGCCGAGTGGTTTAAGGCGCACGCTTGGAAAGCGTGTATACGTTAATAGCGTATCGAGGGTTCGAATCCCTTCCTCTCTGCAAATATCCTTGTAAAGCTTTGAATTTATTTAGTTGTTAATTAAAATGTATCAATTTTAAAGATTATGATATTTTACCTAAATTTAAACAAAGTAAATAAAATACCCATTAAACAGTTGACTGTTGAATGATTTCATGTTCTTTAAGAAATTGTTTTACTTCTTTTATTTTTGGTATTGATGTTTGTGCTCCTTTTTTAGTCACTGAAATTGTAGCTGCAGCATGGCTCAATTTAATTGCTTTCTCAAAAGATAACCCTGATGTTATTGAATATGCAAGGTATCCATTAAAAATATCCCCTGCGGCAGTAGAGTCTTTAGAATTGACTTTGGGAACTTCAAATCGATAAGCCTCCGATGAACTAACCCAAATACTTCCCTTATCTCCTAAAGTTACAATGCAGTGATCAACACCCTGATTCAACAAATTTTTGGCTGCTTTTAATGCACTTTCTTCGTCTGTTATTCTAATCTTTGTCAAAAGCTCAAGTTCAGTTTCATTTGGAGTAATCATCCATATTTTTTTTAATAATTTTTTAGGCAAATTCTGAGCAGGTGCTGGATTAACTAAAATTTTTACTTTTTTTTCAAAGCAAAAATCTATAAGTGATACTATTGTTTCAAATGGAATTTCAAATTGAATTAATACCAAACTTGCTTTTTTAATTTCATTTAAAAAAGGAATTAATTTGTCAAAAGTAAGTGTTCCGTTTGATCCAGGTGCAACCGCAATACAATTTTCTCCTTTATCTGAAACTAAAATTTGAGCAATTCCAGAATGTGTTGTTTTATCATGAAGAATATATTTTTGTTCAAATCCTAACTCATTAAAATGATTTTTGAGACTTTCTCCGAAAGTATCGTTTCCTAATTGTGTTATAAATTTTACATCAGCTCCTGCAAAATGTGATGCTACGGCTTGATTAGCTCCTTTACCTCCATAGATTATTTGCGAATCGCCACCAATAATTGTCTCTCCAATTTTTGGAATCCGACTTAGATAAATCACAATATCTGTATTTGAGCTTCCAATTACAAATAAACTCATAACTATATTAATTTAGCTGCAATAATGAATCCAATCCCTAAAAAAAATAAAATAAACATCATTGGAATTAACCATCTACTTTCATAAGGTAAATCTTTAAATTCTTTCCAAATAAACACACCCCAAATAGCTGCTACTAAAGTAGCTCCTTGACCTAAGCCATAAGCAATTGCTGGACCAGCCTGATCAGAAGCTAAAATATTTAGGGACATTCCTACACCCCAAATAATACCCCCCAAAATACCTATCATATGGAGTTTTAAACTCCCTAATTTTAAATAGTCAACAAAACTCACTTTTTCACCTTTAAGCGGAAAATACATATTAATTGTATTGAATATAAAATTTGAAACAATAATTCCAATAGAAAATACAACTAAAGCAGTATACGGAGTTAATTTTCCAGCTTGAGGTATTAAAAAATCAACTGACATTGAAGATGCAACAAACTTATAAAAAAAGCCCATAGCAATTCCTGCTATAAGCGATATGAATATACCTTTAAGTGGATTATCCTTAGTGTTTTTAAGTGTTTTATTATAAGCAAGACCATCAAATAAAATAGCAATAGCTATAAGAGTAACGCCTGAAAACAAGACATAAGGATTTCCTTCCGGTTGGGAAATATAATTTGTAAAAACGCCTAAAACTAAAGCTATTCCAATACCAATTGGAAATGCTATCGCCATTCCTGCTATTTCTATAGCAATTACCAATAGAAGATTTGCAAAATTAAATATTATACCTCCAATAAAAGCAGACTTCAAGTTGGCAATGTCTGCTTGATAAAAGTCTTCTAAAAAACCTCTTCCGTTATCACCAAATGATCCAAGGGTAAATGCAAAAAAAAATGTTGTAAAAAGAATTCCAAAAGAATAATCCCAATAGAAAAGTTGAAAAGGCCATTTTTCACTTGATAATTTTTGCGTATTTGCCCAAGATCCCCAACATAACATTGTTATAAAACAAAAAATAATTGCTAGAATATAATTGTCTACTATAAACATATTTTCAGCTATATTAAAAAATTAAATCATTAATTGCTCTTTTGAAAATATCGCAAAGGCATTCCTTTTTGATAAACTTAATTTTTAGATGGAATATACCAAATGTTATTTTTAAGGTCAATTCCTCCACCTAATTCGTTTTGAATTACCCTATCTGTTATGAAAACTCCAATTTTAGCCATATTTGTGAAATTATCTATTCCATTTGGGAAATTTTGTCTTGTTCTATGAATATTGTACTCCTCAGAAAAAGTTCTATTAAAAGCTTTTTCAACTTCATCTTTACCAATCATAAATCCAATAAGACCTCCCCACGTAGCAGTTGGATTGTCAGAATCCCATCCCATTAGAGAACCAATTTTAATTGTTTCTTTAAGATCTCCTTCACCAGCAAATAAACTAATTAAACTTGCAGCAAAATTTATTCCAGCTGCAAAACATCCGTTACACCTCAAGTTCCTAGAAGTTATATCGTATCCATCTTTTTCTTCTACTTGATATCTTAAATAAATATTATCTCTTATTGTTTCCCATTGAAGACCGTCATTGTATTGTTTTTTTACAAAATCATACATTTTTGATGCATATGAATCATTTGGCAGTTGATTTCTAGATTTTTCTGCCATTATCAATAAGTTTTCTTTATTGCTAATATTTGGATCAGAATTAGCCGCTAAAGAATACATTGAAACATAAAATTTTGATATCCATTCTGCATTAAATCTTGCAGTTGTCTGTATTGGAAGCTCAGCCATTTTTAATGCAAAATCTGGTCTTGCAGGTGAGTAAAAGCCAAATATTTCAGTGGTTAATTGAGCATCAATCATATCAAAATCAGGATTCTTATTAGGATCACTTGTTTCAGGAGGTATTATTCCACTAATCATCAAGTCTAAAGCTTTTTGGTTTGAGACCCATAAATAGTTTTCTTCTTCATGTTTCATATGTTTAAGCCATCCATCACGGATTTGTCTACCAGTTAATTTTGATGTTTTATTTGTATAAACTAAATGTTGATAGATATATTCAATATCAGTGTCATCATCTGCGCCCCAAATTCCATCATCACCTTCAAAAACAAAATCTATGTTGCGTGAGGAATTTTGTGTTGTTTGACCATACCTTGGTAGATCTTTTTTTCCCCAATCTTCTCTCGTGTAAAAATCTCCTGTCTTTAATTCTCCAATATTTCCTATTTTATCCATTTCAGTAACTAGACCAGTCCAATTAGCTATGCATTGTGCTAGCCAAAAACCCTTAAGCTTGTTGATATAATCAGCTCTTGATATAATTATTTCATTTCCTTTTGGGGAATATTCATTATAAATTAAGTTTGGATCTTTAATAATATTATTGTCAATTTTCTTTTCCATATTACAGGAAAAGGAGGAAATTAAAAATGAAATTAAAACTATGTTTTTCATATTATATTGTTTAAAATTTATCAAATTATTTATTCTGAATTGTTTTCTTATTTTAGTTTTTGTTTTTTAGATTCTAGCACCTCCTTAAATAATAATTCTATAGATATACCTTCTTATCCTCATAAGTTAACCCATGCTGATTTCATAATATTTAAATTACAATTAAGTTTGTTATTGTTTTCAGATTCAATTTTAATTCTTTTATTTTTTTTGTCTGGGTCAATATAAGAACTTAGTACATGTTCACCATTATTAAAAAAAATTTCAATGGATGATCTATCCAAAAGAACTCTAAAATTTGTTTTTGATTCTTCTGACACAGGTACTTCTATTCCTTGAAAAATAAACTTTTTGTTTTTTAATGTTATTTTTTCGCCTCCTATATCAAAAACTAATTTTTGGTGTTTATTCTTTTCAAAATCAAAGGAAACGTCAACTAGATCTATTTCTTGAGATTTCATTTTATTATTCAGGTATTTAATTGATTTATTTTTAAAATTATATGATTTAAGATATAACCTTTCAATTTCTTTTATAGGTGTTCTAAATAATTTCACTCCTTTTTTAGTAGTTTTTAATTCCATTTTTGATGGAAATGACATCTGCTGGTTCCATGATGTTTTATTTTCAATAAAAATGTTTTTATCTCGTGGGGAATTAATTCGAATTTCTTCGGTTGCCATCCATCCTATGATAATTACTCTATCATCAGGGCTATTATTGAAGGTTTGAGCTGCATAATAATGTTTTCCTAGGTCACCCTTACCAACTTTACCATCAGTTGTGAATGATTTTCCGTCAAAATCGCCAATTTCGTAATCGAAACTAGCATCGTATAGCAACCACTTTTTATTTGATTTATCACCATCAACGGGCAGTTCAACCATATCCATACATTCATAAACCCAATTTCTGTCAAAATCGAATAGCTTTCTCCAGTTTACTAAATCATTAGATTCAAAAAAACGGACTTTACCAAGTTTAGTAACATTTCCTGGACCAGTGTCAGGACCTGTAAAAGTATCGTTTCCTCTTTTAACCCATAAAATCATAATCCATTTTTTTGATTCTTCATGCCAAAAAACTTTAGGATCTCTCTCACCTCTATCAAAACCCTGATTTTGAACAATTCCATTACCTTCATTAATTAAGGTGAAACTTCTACCATTGTCAAGACTATATGCTGCAGATTGATAGAACCAATTTGATTTTGAATTCTGTGCGTGGGTATAAAAAGCTACAATTGCTTTATTTTCCTTTGTGTTTTTACCTAAACTATTGTTGTGATCTACAACAGCTGTTCCAGAGAAAATTGTACCATCTTTATATGGTAATATTGCATGATTAAGTTGTTTCCAATGAACCATATCCTTACTTACTGCATGACCCCAAGTCATGTTTCCCCATACAACGTCTAATGGATTGTGTTGAAAGTATAAATGATATTCACCATCATAAAAAACCATACCATTTGGATCGTTATTCCAACCTTTTAAAGAAGTAAAATGAAACTGTGGTCTTAAAGGATGATCATAATTTTCATCAGAGTAACTCTCGAACGTTTGAAATTTTTCTAATTGAATATTGTCCTGGGCATTTATGAATGTAAAGGCCAAAAAAGAAAGTTTAAGGAGTAAAATATTTTTCAAAACGTTCTTTGTTTTGTTAAATTTAAATAAAAATTATATATAAAACCTACCACCCATTAAATGTCTACCACTAGGATTATAAGTTTACTTTCTTCAGAATACATCTACCAATTCTCTTTTATTTTTAATACTTTTGGATTTACCTCTATTGTAAACCAATAGGGAGTATTGTAGATTTATTACAAAATGGTTTTTATATATCAAAATCTTAGTCTGTGCTAACCCATATTTTAATTATATCAAATTTTTATGAGACAATTATCACTTCTCTTTTTGTTATTATTTACAATTACAAATTCTTTTTGTCAAGAGATGAAAGTAGAACTAGATGAAGTAGAGATTAAAGAAAAAGCTTTACCAGAGATTAGTATCTTAGGAATTAGGTATTCATACAAGGAAAGGGATTATTTTATAAAAACACTTTTAACTCAACCTTTTTGGAGTAAGGATTTTAAGATGAAAATTGATTTAAGTAATTTTTATAAAGACAAGCTAAATGATTTTTTTTTAATAAAAGGAAAAACCATAGTCAAAATTGACAGTAAAACATTGTCAAGAAATCATCAATACAAATCCTATAGAAAAATAAAAGGATTACTTCCTAAAATAAAAAAAGTTTCAATTAATCAAAATAATTTAACTCAAGTGATAATAGAAACTTATAATTAAAATTTAAGTGTAGATTTTGAATTAAAAATTTTTATATATTTGGAAAATTAAAATTAAAATTAAAATTAAATATTTATGAAAAAATTTATTTCAATGCTTTTTGCAATGGCTTTATTTGCTAGTTCTTTTGCTTGTGAAAAAGACGATGATCATGATGATCATGATGATCATGATCATAGTCATGCTACTTTAGTTGTTAATGAAAATTCTAATGTTGCTTAGAGTTATTAATTTTATTAAAACAAAAACCTGCTACTAACATAGCAGGTTTTTTTAATTTTAATTTTTATGAGACAGCTATCAGTTTTTAAGTTTTTTTTATTAGTTATAATTTTATTCAATTCATGTGATCATAAGGTTTTAAAATCTCCTATAAATGAATATATAAAGGACACAAAACATCAATTTAGTTACCAGATAGTTGATTCAATACTTGAAAATAAATGGACAGGTTATCATGTTAAAATGGTTTCAGGGAATTGGTTGTCTGAAAAATTTGTTGATGAAGTTCAGTGGTGGCATTATGTTGATATAGTTGTTCCAAAAAATATTGAAACTAATAAAGCTCTCATGTTCATTGATGGTGGAACTAAAAATGAAAAATATTTTAGACTTGACAGTACAAGTATTTCTTTGGCTATAGACACAAAATCAATTATAGCAAATGTTAGTAATATTCCTTTTCAGCCAATAAACTATCTAGAATCAGATAAGGATGAGTATTATGAAGATGATCTTATTGCATATGCCTGGAAAAATTTCTTAAATCGAGGTGCAAAGAATCAAGATGTTGAATGGTTGCCTAGACTTCCTATGACAAGAGCAGTTGTAAGAGCAATGGACTTAGTTCAAGAAGTTTCATTAAGTAAAAAAATTGATGTGGAGAGTTTTATTGTGTCTGGAGCTTCCAAAAGAGGATGGACAGCTTGGACTGTTGCTGCATTTGACGAAAGAGTAGAAGCTTTAGCTCCTATGGTAATAGACATGTTAAATCTTTTGCCATCTTTTGAAAGTCACTATAGAAGTTATGGCAATTACTCATACGCTGTAAAAGAATATGTAGATCATAATATTCCAAATTGGATGGGGTCAAAAGAATTTGAAAAATTATTAGCTATTGTGGAACCTTTTTCATTTAAAGAAAAATTTCAAATGCCTAAGTATATAATAAATGCAGCTTCAGATGAGTTTTTTGTTACAGACTCTTGGAGGTTTTATTATAATGAATTACCTGGTATAAAGTTATTGAGATATATTCCTAATGTTAATCATTCTTTAGATGGCAGATATTTAAGTAATAATTTGATTGGCTTTTATAAAAGAATTATTTCAAATGAGACTTTTCCTGATGTATACTGGAAGTTAGAAAATGACTCTATTCATGTTAATGTAAAATCAGATGAAAAATATCTAGTTTCATTATGGATAGCAAATAATGAAAATGGAAGAGATTTTAGATTAAGTGAAAAAGGGCAGCTTTGGCGTAAAATTGAAATTAAAAATAATAACATTGGAAATTATAAGGCAAAATTAAACAATGGGCTTAAAGGTTATACTGCGATAATGTTTGAGTTTATTTTTAAACCAGAATCAAAGTACCCGTTAATAGTTACTACAGGTCCTTATGTTACTCCTCATAGTTACCCATATCAAAAAGAAAAATTGGATAAAGTTTACGGTGATCATTAATCCTCTTCCTTGCAAATAAATTTTTATATAAAACATGTCTATTTTTTTTTATCTTTAAACTTGATTTAATCAAAAACAAAATTCTACAATAATGAAAAAATTATTTATTGCATTTGCAATTACAGCCTTTTTTATGACTAGTTATACTGTAAATGCAAATTTAGCCTACATTGAAAATGTTGAAAATACACTTTCTATCCAGGATGAGGAAGCTGCAGAAGAAGCAACTGCTGCATCTCCTTCATTTACACAAGAATTAAAAACACGTTTTATAGAAGGAGGCCCTGGTTTTATGGGAATTGTACTTATTTGTTTGATTCTAGGTCTAGCTATCTCTATTGAGCGTATTATTTATTTAAATCTAGCAACTACAAATACAGAAAAATTGACATCTGGTATTGAGGAAGCACTTTCTTCTGGAGGTGTTGATGCTGCTAAAGAATTATGCAGAAACACGAAAGGTCCAGTTGCTTCAATTTTCTATCAAGGACTTGATAGAATTAATGAAGGTGTTGAAAGTGCTGAAAAAGCAGTTGTTTCCTATGGTGGTGTTCAAATGGGTCAATTAGAAAAAAATGTTTCTTGGATTTCGTTATTCATTGCTTTAGCTCCTATGCTTGGATTCATGGGTACGGTTATTGGTATGATTCAAGCCTTCGATAAAATTGAAGCTGCAGGAGACATGCAACCATCACTAGTTGCAGGGGGAATAAAAGTTGCACTTCTCACAACCGTTTTTGGATTAATTGTCGCAATTATTTTACAAGTATTCTATAACTACATCGTTGCTAAAATAGATAGTATTGTTAATGATATGGAAGATGCATCAATCACATTGATTGATATACTTGTTGCAAATAAAAAATAATTCAATCAACTTTTTCAAAAATGAATTTTATAAATATTATTAGGATAATTGTAGCAGCCCTTGGAGGTATAGGAGTTATTTTTCTTTTCAGAATAATGGGTGTTGGTGATGATCAAATAAAGATGGATGCAAGTATGGGTGATTATGGAGTGGTAAGTCCTTTAATTACTCTAGCAATTATAATTCTTGGAATAACAGTTTTTGTTACTTTTATATTTTCTTTGATGAATTTAGCTTCTGACTCAAAAAAATTAAAAAAAGCCCTTATTTCTTGCGGTTTATTTTTAGTTGTGGTTGGAGTTGCTTTCGTCCTTTCTGATGGTGTTGAGACTCCTCTTAAGGACGGCAAAGTTCTTTCCGCTTCTAATTCAAGATGGGTTGGAACAGGGATTAGAACTTTTTATATATTAACATTTGTTGCTTTTGCATCTATGATTTTTTCTGGAGCTAAAAAGATTTTAAAAAAATAAAATTATGCCTAAAAGATCTGCCCCTGAAGTAAATGCTGGTTCAATGGCTGATATTGCCTTTTTATTGCTAATTTTCTTTTTAGTTACAACAACAATTGAAACTGATAGTGGTCTTAGCAGAAAGTTGCCTCCAATGGATGAAGTTATTGACCCACCCATCATAAAACAAAAGAATATTTTTACTGTGGTGGTTAATAAATATAATCAACTACTTGTTGAAGAGGAGTTAACTGAGATTAGTGAAGTTAGAGCTTTGGCTGTAGATTTTTTAGATAATGGGGGAGGTGTAGGTGAGGATGCTTGTGATTACTGCCAGGGTAAAAGAAATCCATCTTCTTCAGATAATCCGGATAAGGCTATAATATCATTAAAAAATGATAGAGAGACTTCATATAAAGTATATATAGCTGTACAAAACGAGTTGGTTGCAGCATATAATGAACTAAGAGACAGAGAGTTTTCAAGATTAAACCCTATGCTTGGAATGAATTTTGTTGAAGCGAATAGAAGATATTCTGATCCAAGAACATCTCCTGATGAAAAGGAAAGACTAAAGCCAAAATTATCTGTTGTGAAGTTAATGTATCCTCAGAAGCTTTCAGAAGCTGAGCCAAACAAAAATTAATAATAAATATGTCTAAATTTAAAAAGAAAAAAAGCGGAGATCTTCCTGCAATTTCAACAGCATCCCTTCCAGATATTGTTTTTATGTTATTATTCTTTTTCATGGTAGCAACTG
>TARA_B100000686_G_scaffold87685_1_pt1 | contig 24922 bp, 17 predicted proteins | sample TARA_B100000686 | Tara Oceans TARA_B100000686 (sample SAMEA2622733) | marine metagenome | biome: marine biome (ENVO:00000447); feature: marine epipelagic mixed layer (ENVO:xxxxxxxxx); material: "saline water (ENVO:00002010), including plankton (ENVO:xxxxxxxx)" | depth 150 m | reverse complement strand
CGAGGGAGCGATCGGGGAGATCGTGACTCACGACGACAGTCTGGGTGTTCATCTTATGTTATATGAAAAAGTTTAAAAAAGGCGAACAGAAGTTTTACTTGACCAGTAAGATATTAGGAACATCTGTTCCCTCAAGGGCTTATCTTAAATTCTTCGTCATACGGGACGATTTTCGAGGCCTATAAGGGTGCTCCCCTCAGAAATCCCCTCGTATAAAGCCTTTTCTGGTGACGGTAATCGGTCGCGTGAGGCTAGGGCTAGGTTAGCTGCCTCATCCATTTCTATGGTGACTTCATCCTCAATCTGTGCTAAGCCTGAGGGGTTGATACCTTCTCTGACCAGCCAAGCTTCGAAAAGACCGATCGGGTCGCGTTGTCCCCAGTGCGCGAACAACTCCGGCTCAAAGGCTTCACGTGCCTCACGCTCGTCGTGTGTTGCGTGGCCTCCCATACGAAAGGTGTCGGCAACGATCGCGGTAGGCCCCATACCTTTTCGGCATTGGGCGGCGGCTAAGCGTGTTGCTGCATAGACATCCAGTACATTGTTGCCGTCGCAACTCCATGACTCGATTCCGTACATATGAGGCCATGCATGCAGATCTCCAATCCCGTGTGCGTCTGCCCGGGTCCCGAGAGCGACCTGATTGTTTTGGATAACGAAAATGACGGGTAGGTTTTGGACAGCGGCCAAATTCAAGCCCTCGTGGCAAGCTGCACATTTTGTCGCGCCGTCACCGATCCACGTCATGGCGACGCGATCCTCACCACGGTTTTTGAATGACAGCGCAACTCCTGTCATGATGGTGGCACTTGTCCCCATGTGACTGATGGGTTGGATGATCCCAGCTCCCATGTCGCCGATGTGAAGATCGCGACCTCCGCTCGGAGAGTCCGCAGTGGCGAGGTATCCGCGGAACATGTCAGCCAGTGGCATGCCCATCATGTGCAGGGCGCCAGCGTTTCGTATCATGGGTGACACGATGTCGTGCCGGGGGTTAAGCGCTCGAACGCTCCCTACAGTTACAGCCTCTTCTCCTGTGCCGAGCCACGCCTTAGAGATCACTCCTGTCCGAACCCATCTCTTCAAGCCGATATCGTGGATCCTTGTGAGCAGCAGATCTCTGTAGAGTGAGAGAAAATCCTCCTCCGTCAGTCCTTTGATGACTGCTTCTCGCTTAGCGTCTAATGAGAGTGTGTGATTAAACTCATCTATGAGCTTAGGATCCGGAGTCCAAGCAAGGTATTCTGGCGGATCGAATGCGGTGTAACGTTTCATACTGTGAACCTAACCTCCACGGCTAGTAATAGAGAGTCGCAAATTAAGGGGTGCTCACGTTCCATGATGACGGGTTAGTTGGTTATACGCATGATGTCCGGACTGACAGCTTTGACTACGTTGAAATAGCTTTAAGCGATTCCTCGGATTCTTCTTCTCTGATGTCGTATCTGGACGGGCGCTATGGCTCGCCCACTTCTTTCCTAAGGTTTCGTTGCTTCGATTAGCGAGCATCTCAACATTGGCTATTACGTCACCCTTGATCGTGAGCTTTGGTGAACGACTCTGAATTCATTCACGCCTCAGTGCCTGGCCTTCGTCGCGTTAAAGCCGTTGTAGCACTGCGGTTGTTGGAGGTTATGAGGGATATGGACCTGCCGATTGAGCTCCTAGGAGCTGAAAATCCCTCGCTAACAATTCCTAGGCGATTCGGGCTCAGTGAGGTTGTTGAGCGACAGATCCGCAAGTATCGGGCCGATATTGGAAACCGCACCCGTATTTCGGACGAAGAGGTTCAAGGATTGCTCAGGTTTGTAGTCCGTAGGCCGGATGGGGCGCAGGTATTCTACACCGTGGGGAGATTGTTAGGACGTGTTCAGAAGGGACCGTGGATGATAGGACATCTGCCTAAAGGAATTCAATACAGAGTTGTTCGATATCGTGTCCGTAGGTTACTCGTGCGTCTGTTCGGTCGGACTATTGTGGGGTTCGCTCAGGGACATTTTGTCATTGAGGGCCGGTCTTCGCTTTTAGTGCAGGCCGATCCGGGAGGGGACGCCTGCCGGCTTTTGAGCGGGCTGTCTGAAGAAGTAATATCTCGCACGTTGGGTAGTCCTATCTCCGTGGACCACACGTTGTGTCAAGGACGTGGTGACGATCGTTGCAGATGGCAGATCGAGTCCAAAGTCTGCTGAACTTTAATAGGGAAAGAGAGTACGGGAATCCAGGTGGCACTTAGTTCAGTTAGGACGACTTCAATCCATGAGCACTCGGTGCACCCGGAAGATACAAAGGTCCTGCACCACCGTTCGATCTTCGGCCCGCGCAGCTTCTACTGCCGGGACAGAGCGAATTCCAGTCTGAAGCCAGATAGCTGGTTTTTGAGGATGGCGAACGGCTTTTTCTATTAACGAACCGGCTTCGGCATCTGGTCGAAAAATCAACACGAGATCTATTGGTTCCGTTACGCTTTCTAGGTGTGGAAAGCTCACTCTTCCTAGTAGTCTTTCAGCATTAGGGTTGACCGGGATCACATCGTATCCTTTCGCTGCAAGGTAGGACGGTACTCTGCGAGCCGGTTTTTCTAGATTTCGGGATAGCCCAACAACAGCGATATGGTGCACCTCTCCCATGAGCCGGACCAAGCACTCGGGCGAGGGGTTCTTGTCGTCGGACGAGTTGTCCAAGAGATGCTGAAGTTCTGCCAAGCGGTTCACAATTAGCGAGCTTACGCACGGGCATCGTGACTCGCAACATTCGAGCTATTGAATTGGGTGTTGGAGTTTCGATATCATGAGCTCTAAGCAGTGGGGCTCGTGCGTCATATAGGCGTGTTCGCCCTATGGAAAGGCCATTGTGACACGGGCTGGTGTGCTTGAAGTGGTCACGCGTACCCGTAGATCTGGTAAAGCAGCAGGTATACGAGCAGGCCGGTTGCAGAGACGTAAGTCCAGACCGGAAAGACGAAGCGCGCGAGGCGCTTGTGCTCCTCAAATCGTGCGTGCTTGACGAGCCATAGCAACCGCAGAATGAACGGGAGCATGAGTATGGCAAGCGTTATATGACTGAACAAAATCGACAGATAAACCAGACGAGCTAGACCTTCGCCTGCGAATTGGTGGGTCCCTGTTAACAGCACTCGGGCTATGTAGAACACTAGGAATAGCGCTGATGCACCGACGGCGGTGAGCATGGCTTGCTTGTGTTTATCGATAACCTTCCGACGAACGAAGACGAATCCAGTTATTAGGGCGCCAGCGCTCATCGCGTTCAGGCTGGCATTGATTAGGGCAAGAAGATCTCCAACCTCGGTTACATTCATCTTGTGTGCGATGGGCCTAATGTCTTGACGTTAGCGTTCGAGCGGGTCCCCACTGTGGCGATACCCACGAGTATGCTGAGTAGGGCGGCGGCCACTAGAGTGTGAAGCGATACCGGCGGAATAGCCAAGATGGTCAGTACCGACGCAACCCCCAGCAGAAGCTGGATCACCAGGAGTCCGACAGCGACCCTCACTAATCGTTGCACGTTATTGGGGATTTCGGATCTAGTCTTGGTCCATGCGTACAAATAGATGACAGTTCCACTCGTCACTACTGCCATGGTCCGGTGCAGGAAGTGCGATGTGATTTGGATGTTAACTAGCGGGGGGACAATCTGACCGAGACAGAGCGGAATATCCGGACACGACATTCCGCCATCGGTGTGGCGGACCAGTGCACCGATGACTGACTGCACAAAGACCACCACGGCTGCGATTGTCGCGTATACCGTCAGCTTGGTGCCGTCCGATCGGCTTAGACCTTTAATAGCGGGTGGCGATTTTGAGTTCGTCGATCCGTGTGTCGCGACTGCTAGGACGGTTGCAAGAGAGAGAAAGATAAATGCGAGGCTGAGGTGGGTCGTGGAGATTAGGTCCGGTAGCCTGTATATGACAGTCAGCCCTCCGAAAAGCGACTGTATGAGTAGTAACCCTAAGCCCACAAGAGACATGCGGAATATCCAGGGCCGATCGGATGTTTCTTTTCTAGCTAGCCACGTGGCTAGAATGAACATTAAGACGAGGCCGCCGGCTACCAATCTGTGGAGGTGTTCCCAGAAGACACCACCGGTCATTTCCGGCATCATGGTACCAAAGCATGTTGGCCAATCCGGGCACGCCAGGCTGGATTCTGTCGCGTGGACAATGCTGCCGAGGAAGAGCAGTCCTAGTGTCCATACTACTGTGACCTTGTAGGCCCTTGGGTGGAGCACAGTCATGTTGTCTCGGCCGGCTCCGATTCATAGGTGTCTTTTGCTTCGCTCGATTCCGCAAGAGTACCCAGCTCTCGATATGTCGCTAGAGAAATAACCCCTTGTTCGAGCCAACTGAGGTCTCCGGCGAGGTAGCTTTGAGCAACTCCATAAGTTGCTAGGTCGTCGTTCCGGAAGACTGAGCGGAATGTGGCCGAGATCCGACGACGAGACTGCCTGCAGAAGACATCTGCGAGAGCTTCAGCTCCAAAATCGCCTTCGTGTCGCTGCTGTATGGTTTTCGCGTATATCACACTAGCTGTCATAACGAGTAATTCGGACCCAATGTCTACAACTCGGCCCAAAACAGCCTGACGCTTCTCCAGTCCTGGTCCGAAACGCAACATCGTGTGGAAGGTCTTACGGGCTAGGCGACGCGAGGTTCGTTCGACGTAGCGGAGGTGTTTTGCTAGTGAACCGAACTCGTGATAGCGAGGCCATGCACTCCATCCAAGGAATCGTGTTGGATACCACCAAGCGTAGAAGAGTCCAGCCTTAACCAGCGCGACTAGCTTGGCTGTGAAAGGGGCGCTTGGGTTTACTAGGTCTCCTGCGACCGAAAAGTGTCTATCCACCGCCTCTCGAGCGATAAACAGGCGCATGATCTCGGATGAGCCTTCAAAGATCGTGTTGATACGCATGTCACGAAGCCAGCGTTCTACCGGATACGAAACCTCACCTCGGGCCTTGAGAGATCCATGCGTCTCGTAACCACGTCCACCTCGCACTTGCAGAGCGTCATTGACTAGGTCCCACCCAGTTTCTGTACCCCACAACTTTGCAACTGCCGCCTCAAGCCGGATGTCGAAGTCTCCTGAGTCTGACATCGCTCCGATGATTTCGACCAGCGCTTCGAGTGCAAAGGTGTCCGCTGCCATTTTGCCGATCATCTGGGCGACAGCGTCGTGCTGCCCGACCGGAAGGCCCCACTGCACTCGGCTACCCGCCCAGTCCCGAACCATCTCAAGGCTATTCTTTCCGGCTGAGGCGCAAAAGGCTGGGAGCGCTAGACGCCCGGTATTGAGAGTTATCAGTGCGAGCTTTAGGCCTTTGCCTTCACCCCAGAGGAGGTTTTCGCACGGAACCTTAACGTTCGTGAATCGGAGGGCTCCGTTCGATAGGGCACGCAATCCCATAAACGAGCACTCGTCGAGCGTTTCTACCCCGTCCCATTCGGTTTCTACGATAAATGCAGTAATTGGCTTGCGTGTTGAGCCCTCTGGAGCGGGTGTCCTCGCCATGACGACGATGATTTCGGCGCGTGGGCCGTTCGTTGTCCAAAGTTTCTCGCCGTTGAGGATCCAGTGTGAGCCGTCGTCTGCGAGTTGCGCTGTAGTCGAGAGGTTGGCTGGATCCGATCCCACGTCGTGCTCGGTTAGGGCGAAGGCTGACAGAGCTCCACCGGCAAGCTTCGGTAGATATCTATTTTTCTGCTCCTCGGTCCCGAATTTGAGCAGTGGACCGGGGACTCCTATGCTTTGATGTGCCGAGAGGAAGGCACCAGTTGCTGCACACCGGGACGAGACGATAGTGAGCGCTCGATTGTATGAGACCTGTGAGAGTTCTAGGCCTCCATATTTCCTAGGGATTTTGATTCCAAAGGCGCCCAATGCGGCGAGGCCGTCTAGAACGTCCTGAGGAACCCAACCTTCCTTGTCGTGCGTATCTCCGTCGACATGCTTACGAACGAACTCTTCGAGTTCCTTGAGGAACACTCCCGCACGCTTTTGTTCTTCCGGGTCTGGAGTTGGGGTTGGGTAAATCAGGCTGAGATTGAGTTTCCCCTCGAACAAGGCTTTCGCAAAGCTGTTTTTTTCCCACTCTTGCTCACGCGCCTGTTCGGCGACGGCACGAGATTCGAGTTCGCTTGCGAGTTTGCTTTCTTCGGCCATGACAATGTTCCGGCTGAGCTTGCGTTAAGGGCACAGGCTAGAGGAGCAACTGTTTGATGCTTAGAGGGCTTGAGAGACCTTGGAACCGTACTACCCCTGTCAGATGAGGTGGTGCCTTCAGCCCTCCAAAAACTCCATGATTTCTTCGTGGCGTGATGCTGCATCAGCCTCACCGATCTCCATAAGGGTACTTACGTAATCCTCTTGGAATAGGATGAGACTCAGGATGTCCGGTGAATCGGTTTCTCTTGTCCCCAAGCCCCGAGTGAGAAAGCGAATAGACCTAGGGAGCTTGATCTCGAATTGCGAGGCAAGCCTTCCGAGATCAACTGAGGGGCGGAGCACGAGTAGTTTGATCGGCTCTAGGCCATGACGCTGGCTCTCGGGGAGTGCTTCAACGAGACGATTTAGGCGTTCTAGGCGAAGCGCGTCGTGGTCCAGAAGATCCAGAAAGACCGCATTCAATAGGATGCCGGCCACCTGTGCAGGAGGAGGGTACCCACGGATGCTCGTATTATTGACTTCCTGCCTGCTCCGGTCGTAGCGATTTGAGATAGCTATTATTTTGCGAGCGCCTAGGTGGAGAACTGGCGCGAGCGGCGCGGTCAAGCGAATTCCCCCGTCTCCGTACCAATCGCCATCCAGTTGGATTGCCGGGAATAACAGAGGGAGTGCGGCAGATGCCATGATGTGGTTCACTGTGATGTTGGCTCTACGTGTCTCACGTTGTGGGCGTTCCCATGTCTCAATCTCACGACCCTGCAGCCATGTAACGGAAGACCCGGTCGAGTAGCTTGTTGTGGTAACGGCGAAGGCTTCGAGCCCACGGTGGTCGAGGTTGTACTGAACTCCGGTCAATTCGCGGTCCACGGCATGAAGCGCTTCGGACAGGTATGCGTCGAGTGGTGATGTGTCGACTAGGCTGCGGACGTTCAAGAGATCACTTCGGACGCCGCCACCGCCCAGTCTGCCGAGCCATCGGATACTGTTAAGCAATAGGGAGCGGGTGTCTACACGAAAGACTTCGTCAACAGTGAGATCTCTCCAGAGGATTGAGAGCTCGTCGACAGCTTGAGCAAAGGTCCCGTGGTGGGAGGCCAGCACGGCTGCGTTGATCGCACCTGCCGAGACCCCGTGGATGAAGGGGATCTGGAGGTCTGGAGAATGCTTCGCGACATGACGCAGAAAGCCTACTTGGTAAGCTGCTCTGGCACCGCCACCACCCATCACTAGCCCTAAGTCTCTGCGGCTATGCCTAGAGTGTGCCTCAGTCGTTCCCTTGCGAGAATCTAGGTTCTTCATCGGGTGTCCGTAGGATCAGCCGATGATGGGGCGACCTATCGCCATGATACCAGCCGCTAGACATGCCAGCACAACAAGAGTCCCTATGAGGTGCGGAGTGAAGCTTTGGGCTTCAGGGGGGCGCCGCTTCATTACCCCGTGCACCACATGGGCTGTCACCACAGCAAGGACCATCATCATGATGTGTCCGGTGAGCTGAGGATAGAAATTGTCAGTGAAGATCACCACCAGTAGCCCTAACAGGGCGGTTAGATCGACGATCCCAGTGAAGATCCCAGAGAGTATGCGCATACTTTTCCCATACTGACTCTTGGTTGCTAGCCCGTAAGCGGCATACGCAATAACAATGACGCCTGTTAACAGGACTAGATATCGGAAGCCGGAATGAGCGTGTAGAAGCATGGTCAATTGGTTAGTTGGGGAAATACTTAATCGCTTAGGTTGTGCGCTAATATTTTTGAGAACATCTACCCTGAAATTTCAAGATTGATGCTGGTGAGACCGGGACCGATCTCGACGGAGCGCGGTGCCTGGAAACCGCTTGCGGCGGTCCAAAGTTGCAGTGTGTATGTGCCTACGGGCACCGAGTCGAGAGCGAAGCTCCCGTCAGTCTGGGCGAAGACCGAGTGCGTTGCCTCGGATACGAAGATGAAAGCCGTCATGCCGGGATGCATGTCACAGATTACGTCGTAACCGCCCGCAGCCAAGAGTTGAACCACTAGTTGTTCGCCCGGATTGGCATCCGCATCGATAACGTCGATTGTATCACCGAACGCACGAAGACGCACATTATGGGAAAGATCGGACTCACTGTTCGTGAAGGTGATAGGATCACCTTTGTCTGCTAGCAGATACCTAGGCGAAAAGGTTAGACCGAATTGGTCAATAGTGAATAGCGACGCTGTTTTTTCGATCTCCGGCGAGGCTCCTGCTGGAGAAAGCATGATCACGCTGGGTACACCACCTGATGCAGCCGGACTCTGACCGTGCACCCCTTGCATAGGCAATGTCTCGATGGCATCCCCAGAGGTAGGGGCCCCTGAGGGTGGCATTTCGAAATCGCAGGCGGTTAGCATGACAAATATGCTTGGGACGATCAGCGTGCGTTGGAGGCGTTGCTGAGGTCTCATGGTGTCTCTTTATCTTGGGTCTTCTCGCAGCTCACCAATCGCTTGGCTGAGTAACTCCTGTGCGTCTAGGAGCTGCTTTCGCTGAGTCTGAGTTGGAGGATAGAGGCTGCCCGGACGGACTCCGCCACCATTTAGTGCTCCGTATACCTGCTGTGCGAGGCGACGTGCCGTGCGCAGCATCTCGCCAGGGGTACGGGGTGAGCCTGTTGGGTTACGAAAGCCGGAGTCACCTCTTGTCGAGTTTAAGTCGAAGTCTCTCATCGTCCGAGAGATCCGAGTCGTGAGAGCGATTGCATCGAGCATGAAGCGCTCGCGGTCCTCGTACATTTGTTGCGTCAGCATTGGCATCTCGGGATCACCACGGACTTCGACAACGTTTTTTGCATTTTGGTCGCCTGCCTGAATAGAGACTGTATACGTCCCTGGTGATACCCAGGGACCCCATGCCTCGATTGAGCGGGCTAGAACAGGACTGTTGTGCCTACTCCATTGGCCTGCGACATCAGGCCCGCCATGCCTGAGATCCCAGTGTACCCGGTGAGTGCCAGCGCTGCCCGGGACGGTCAGTTCTCGCACCAGGGTTCCGTCCGCTGCTTGGACCCTCATTGTCGCCCCATTTGTCGCGTTTATAAGTCTGTAGGTTACCTCAACTCCATCGACTGGGTTTGTCCCAGCGTATTTGTCTTGCCCTCTGTAAGACGTGTCCTTTTTCCAGAGCTTGATCGTCCCATTGGGGATCGAGAAGACTGTCACTGGATTGGTAGCGTCACTCCACTCAGCTATAGCGCGCGTATCGTCTAGGATCCACACACCTTGACCGTGTGACCCAATCACAAGGTCTTTCTCGCGAGGGTGGATCACCATGTCGTCGTAGTTCGTTGTTGGCAGGTTGGGCACTCGAGCCCAATTCTCTCCTGCGTCCGTGCTGACCAGGACGTGGTGTTCGGTGCCTACGAAGAGGGTACTGGGGTTGTCTGGGTGCTCCACGAGCACATTGACGGAACCCATCTCGGGCAGGTTCGCGTGCAGCGGTTCCCACGATGAACCGAAGTCATGTGTCCTGTACACGTACGGGCGGAAGTCACCGTCACGGTGTGCGTCAAAGGTAGCGTATGCGGTCCCTGCACTAGTGAATGACGCTACAATCCGACTGACGTACGTGCCGTCGGCAAGCCCCGGCACGTTACTCGATACCTCGGCCCAAGTGGTACCACCGTTGCGACTCACTTGCAGGTTGCCGTCATCAAAGCCAACCCAGAGCACGTCAATATCGAGCGGTGATTCGTCGAGTGTGACTGCCTCTCCGAAGGAACTGGTTCCGTCGTTTCGTGAGATCGTTATGTCTGCACCTAGAACATCCATGATCTGAAGAGTGTCCCGGTCTACTTGTCGACTCATGTCCTCGCTTGTTGACCAAGAGCCTCCTCGGTCTTCTGAAACGAAGAGGCTGTTGCCGGCGACGTAGAGCCGATCCGAGTCATGCTGAGAAAGCATCATCGGTGATGTCCAGTCGAAACGGTATCTTTGGCCAACAGGAGGCTCCGGTGAGATGTCTAGCATGTCGCCAGTTTGTGTGTCGTACCGGAAGTAGTTCCCGCCGTTTGAGCTACCGTAGCTGTAGCGGGCATCGTTTGGGTCGGCCTGCCAAAACATGCCGTCACCGAATCCGTTCTGCATCCAGTCGTCGTTGAGGATACCTGCCCATCGACGCGTTTCTGAGGGGCCGAAAAAGGAGTGGTTGTCCTGGAGTCCCCCATAGACCCAGTAAGGGTCACGCATGTCCACACCGATCGCATAGAATTGCGAGATTGGAAAATTATTGAGCTTTCGGAAGTTGATTCCGCGATCGTAGCTCTCATGAAGCCCCGCGTCGCCTGCGAGGAAGAGGTGCTCTGGATCGGAAGGGTTGATCCATAGTGAGTGGTGATCAGCGTGGATTCCTACGTCGTAGGTCGGGGCCAGAGCGATTTGGCTAAACGTTTCACCGCCGTCGTCACTGAAGTACGATCGGGTCGCGAGTGTGTACACGCGCTTGTCATCGTTCGGGTCGATGAAGATGTGCGAGTAGTACATCGGCCGAATATTCTGCTGATTGACCCGTTTCCACGATAGACCTGCGTCTTCGGACCGGTAGACTCCTGATTGATTGTCTTCGGCTTCGACGATAGCCATGACGACGTCAGGGTTCGATTCAGCAACAGCAACTCCTATCCGTCCTAGGTCACCCTCGGGAAGCCCTGAGCCGAGGCGGGTCCAGTTTTGACCGCCGTCTGTCGATTTCCATATGCCACTGCCTGGGCCGCCTCCGTTGAAGCCCCAGGCGCGCCGGAGCCTTTGGTAGGTCGCGGCGTAAATGGTGTTGGGATTCCGCGGGTCCATAGCCATATCGATCACACCAGAGAACTGATCTACGAAGAGAACCTTCTCCCAGTTTTGGCCACCGTCGGTGCTCTTGAAGACCCCACGATGTTCTGATCCTGCCCAAAGATTCCCTACTGCGCCTAAGTACACGATGTCGGGATTTGTAGGGTGAATCACGATTCGACCGGTGTGCCTGGTTTGCTCCAGCCCGAGGTGTATCCAGGTGTCACCTCCATCATTGGAGCGGTATATACCGTTCCCGTATGAGGACGACTGCCGGTTTTGTTGTTCGCCAGTCCCAGCGTAAATGATCTCAGGATCCGATCGTGAGATGGCTATGTCCCCAAAGGTACTGACAGGTTTGTCGGCAAATACGTTTACCCATGTCTGCCCTCGGTTGGTGGACTTCCATAGCCCTCCGGAAGCCGTACCGACGAAGACGGTAGAGGGATCGGTAGGGAGCGCCTCTACGTCGTGGATCCGACCTCCGGTGACCGCTGGTCCTATCGATCGCGGATACATGGATGACATCACTTCTGTTGTAATTGCAGCTTGGCCGCTCAAGGATGCAGCAGTTAACGGCGACAGGAACGTCCACGAAAAGAAGAAGATGGTGCTAGCGTGTCGTCGGTACTTATTTCTTTTAGGTGCGGGTATAGCTGACTTTTTCGTCACGGGACTGCCTCTTATCCTTTAAAACAGTTTGGTTTACGGTCTAGCTTGCCTCTAAGGCTTCGCGGACGACCTCGATAACACCCTGGTCCATGTCTTTGGCCCCAATCATCCAATGCAGATAGTCCGGTGCTTCGGCTGCAACCTCCTGAAGAGGACGGCCTCGGTATTTTCCTCTCCTGAAGACACGCCCTTCTTCCTCAGGGCTGAACCAGCGTTCTAGCTCAGTTCTTGCACAGTATGAGTGCAAACCATCGATGCTACGAGGGAGATGCGAATAGCGCTCTATTTGTGCCCCTAGCACCGCTGCCGAGGTCCTAATGTCACCCAATGCCTCATGCGCGTCCTCGTGCTCACGGCCTAGATAAAAACGAGCTGCGGCTGAGAGATCTCTTGGTTCTTCCTTGTGAAAGATGTTCATCATGTCGACGACACGGCGTCCCTCCATTGAGAAGGTCACGCCACAGCGCTTGAATTCCTCGATAAGCATTGGTATGTCGAAATTGCGAACATTGAACCCAGCTAAATCGCAGCCAGACAGGGTTTCTTCAAGAGAACGGGCTACTCGACAGAACTCAACTTCGTTCTCTACGTCTTGATCTGTGATTTTGTGGACAGCTGTTGCCGCTGCAGGAATCGGGATTCCTGGGTTGAACCTCCGCTCGCGCTCTATAACATCTCCCCGCGGCGTCCACTTTATGAACGCGATCTCAACGATACGGTCTTTCTTCACGTCGACGCCTGTGGTCTCGAGGTCGAAGAAGACCAGGGGCCGATCTAGCTGCAGGGGAAGTTTCATGTGTCGTCGAAGGTAGCTGGCGCTAGCCGATTGAACTACTGAAACGCTAGCTTCGAACGTTCGTGAAGCGTTCCTGCGAATCGCGCGTTCCCGGGTTTTGGTGTCTTTCGTTTTTCTAGAGATCGTCAGCTACGGCCGAGCCTCCCTATGCTGTTGTCTGGGCTTCTTCGCCGAGCGCTTCAATTATGACCGCGTTCTGTGATTCAGCGTGGCTCGATGTTTTTCCTTCAGCTGGGCTGGCGCGTTCGGGACGGGCTGCGTACGAGAGCGGCACTTTGCGGGGCACTATGGCTCTCAGCCGTGGCCCGATGAAGGTGAGTGCCCCCATGTTTCGGGGTTCTTCCTGAGCCCAGACGACCTCGGTTACGTTGGGGTATAGTTCGAGTAGGGATGCAATCGCCGGAGCTGGGAATGGGTATAGCAACTCGACCCGGCCAATCGCTACGTGATTAGATTTCTTGCGAAGAGGGTGGCCCTGGATGTCGTAGTATACCTTGCCCGTGCAGAGCACGAGCCTGGTAACGGCAGCTGTATCTTCCACGTCTGGATCGGCGATCACAAGTCTGAAGCCACCTTTGGTCAATTCGGAAACCTCAGAGGTTGCCATCGGGTGGCGCAGCAGGCTTTTCGGAGTCATCACGATCATGGGGCGCTCCGGACGTCGCAGTGCCTGGCGCCGAAGCATGTGAAAATACTGTGCGGGCGTAGTGGGGTAAGTGACCCGCATATTGCGTTCCGCACACAGCTGGAGAAATCGCTCAAGTCGGGCGCTTGAGTGTTCTGGCCCTTGGCCTTCAGCCCCGTGAGGAAGCAGGAGCGAGAGGCGAGAGTACTGACCCCATTTGGTCAGCCCGGATGAGATGAACTGGTCGATCATCACTTGGGCGACATTCACGAAATCACCGAACTGGGCTTCCCAGAGCACCACGTCAGTATCAGCTGCTACGGAGTAGCCGTATTCGAAGCCAATGACTGCCGTTTCAGTCAGGGGTGAGTTGTACGTTTCAAACCGAGCTTCCGACAGATTGTCGAGCGGTACGAACTCCTGACCGGTTTCCGCGTCGTGCAGCACCACGTGGCGGTGACTGAATGTCCCCCGCTCTGCATCTTGGCCAGTTAGCCGAACGGGGATCCCTTCCCTGAGCAGGCTACCGAAGGCGAGCGCTTCCGCGTGACCCCAATCCAAAGATAGGTCAATCGAGAAGGTTTCTTTGCGCTTTCCTAGCTGGCGCCAGAGTTTTGGGTGAGGTGTGAAGCCTTCCGGGAGATCTACAGTCGCAGCATTGACTTCTTCAAGGACCTTAAGCGCCACTCCCGTTGTTTCAGGGACGACTGGGATTTCTCGTTCTGCATCAGGTGTGTCGTCCTCTGCTGGATCGAAGTCACGCACATTATCCTGTACATCGCGTAGATTCTGTGTGATCTCTTTTTGTATCGCTTGAATGTCGTCGGAAGTGATCACACCATCTGCGATCAGTCGTTCAGAATAGATTTGACTGACTGTCGGGTGTGCGCTGATGGATCTGTACTTCACTGGCTGAGTGTAGGCAGGTTCGTCCCCTTCATTGTGTCCGTGGCGTCGATAACCAACGAGGTCGATTACAAAGTCCTCGTGAAACTCGCGACGGTAAGCCATACCAAGCCTTACTGCGGCGAGACAAGCCTCGGGGTCGTCCGCGTTAACGTGAATTATTGGGATGCCATAGCCCTTTGCCAGATCGCTCGAATAGAGCGTGGAGCGTCCCTCCATCGGATCGGTTGTAAAGCCAATCTGGTTATTCACGATGATGTGGACTGTTCCGCCCACTCTATATCCCTTAAGTCGAGCCATGTTAAGGGTTTCAGCAACAACACCTTCTGCTGCGAATGCTGCGTCGCCATGCATCAACACGGGAACAACCGAGTCGTAGTCGACAGTCGACGCGCCCGCCACCTGGTCGGACTGCTTAGCTCTGGTCATACCAATAACAACAGGGTTTACGAACTCTAAGTGACTCGGGTTTGGGGCAAGCGTGACCCGCACTTTTCCGCCGCCATCCACATCTCTAGTACCACGAGCGCCGTGATGGTATTTCACATCACCCGTTCCTGCGACGTCTAGCTGTCCGCCCTTGAATGATGGGCCCTCAAACTCAGCGAGGAGTTCCCCATATGAGACACCCACCGTATGGGTCAGGACATTGAGGCGGCCCCTGTGAGCCATGCCGAGGACTACTTCCGCACCACCACCTCTCGCAGTTTCTTCAATGACCAGGTCGAGCATAGGGACTAGGGTGTCATTGCCCTCAAGACTAAATCGCTTCTGCCCCAGATATGTCTTGTGAAGAAATTGCTCAAGGCCCTCCGCTTCGCAAATTCTACGGAGAAGGTTCTTCCTCTGTGCTGCACTTTGTTTGGGCAAGTGATTTCCAGCTTCGACCTGTCTCCATAGCCAGTCGACTTTTACATGATCATCAAGGTGTTCGAACTCATAGCCGATCGATCCGGCATAGATGTCACCCAGATCGTTGAGAGCATCTGCGACGGATCGATCTCCGTTTTCATCGGGTAGGATTAATGAAGCGGGTAGCTTACCGAGTTCCTCAGCCGACGTCCCAAAGAATGCTGGAGAAAGCTGCGGATGTCCCGGAGGTTCAGACCCGAGAGGATCGATAATTGCTAAACGATGTCCGTGGTCGCGAAATGCTTGCACAAGTGCGGTGGCCCGAGAGACAGCAGGTAAGAGCCCAACGAGCGCTCTTGCGTTTTCATCTAGGCTCTCTGCTGCCGGCCCCGACGGGGTTGCGGAGGCAGAAGGCGTACTTTGGGCCTTAGAAGGCGCAGAAGCGGGCTCTGCCTCTAGGCCTTTTGCTACCTCCGTGTGCGCATTTGAGTTTGTGAGTTGTTCTGGAGCTAGAAGACCTGTTGGGATAGCGACGTCGCCGTCTCTCTCAAATAGTTGACGCCATTCTTTGGGCACAGCGTCTGGATTTCGAGCGTACTGCTCGAAAATCGCCTGAGCGTAGGCGGCGTTTTGGCTATCGAAAAGGGTGTCGTCCTGCACGTTTTGCCGGGCCCTGATTGATGAGGAACGCATTCGTCATCGGCGACAGATAAGCTACCGTATTTCCCTTATAGTATGGAGACGGTTCGATCTTGTCTCTACGCTCGCTCAATATACACCCCCATTTTACGCGCATGGATTGTGTCCGAATTGTCACCGAGTTTACTGAATCAGAAATCTCTGCGCTTGTGCACCCAGAGTGGTTTGAGGCGTTTCCATGGCTTTTGCAAGGCACGACTACGCGAGGCTCAGCCGGTGCCCCGCCATTTGACTTCGGTCTTTTCGGAGAGACTAGCAGACCGCGAGAAGCACGGGAACGATGGAGTACGCTCCAACAGAGGCTCGGTGCTCGAGGAGTTGTGTATTCGCAACAGGTTCACGGGGCGGATGTTTGCGAGTACGAAGAGCACTCAAGTGGAATCAGTGGACTAGAGCTTGTAGATCCTTGTGATGGGCATGTCACTTCTACACCGGGACTTCTTCTTGCCGTCACTGCAGCCGATTGTGTGCCGGTTTTCGTGATCGATCCGGAGCGAAGGGCTGTAGCAGTTCTGCACGCCGGATGGCGCGGTGCGGCTGCGGGTGTGATCGAGTCTGGTGTAAAGAAAATGGCTTCGGCTTTTGCGAGCCGGGCAGAGGATCTCAGGCTACATATGGGTCCTGCGATTTGCGGTACGTGCTACGAGGTTGGTCCTGAGGTGTTTGCAGCGCTGCGGGAACCAGTCCCGGATCGTCCTGCACCCATCGATCTCCGACATGTGCTGGCAGAGCATGCGGTGCGGTTGGGGGTGAGTAGAGCCGCAGTCACTATCTCAGCACACTGCACAATATGCACAGAGTCAGGCTTGTTTTCGCATCGAAAAGGGCACAGGGAGCGCCAAGTTGGATACATCGGAGTTCTGGACTGATCGGGGGTTCACAGAGGGTGGGTCTTTGCATGCGATGTGTGCACCATCGTGTCACGGGTAACCGACGAGGGTCGCAGTTTTATCTTTGCAGCCTCGCCATGACTGATCCACGTCTACGAAAGTATCCGAGCTTGCCCGTCCTTCGTTGCGAGGGCTTCGAGTTAGATGAACAATCCAATGATAAAGGGAGAGAAAACGAATCTCATGAATGAAACATCTCTATACGTAACACGGGCTACCGTCGAAAAAATCGACGGGCTGCACCGTCGAGGAGTGCTGGAGGATGGGACCACGCTCGAGTTTGGAGTGCACGGCCCCATCAAGGCACACTACGGACTGGAGTCCCAGCCCAATCTGCCGCTGCCGGTCGATTATTTGGTGGCCGCAGCTGCTGGCTGACTACTCGGAACATTAAATGGCGCACTGGAGGTGCGCGGGATACCAGTTTCGGACGGCGACATCAGTTGCACGGTGGAAGGGATGAACGAAGTCGTGGATAGGATCATCCTCCTAACAAAGATCCACGTCCACTATACGCTCCGGCTGCCGCCAGAGGCTTCGGAGGACAGAGTGTCTCGGGCGTTGGAGACTCATGTGAGCAAGTGTCCGACGGCTCAGTCGATCAAGGACTCAGTGGAGATCTCCTGGTCAGTGGAGTTTGTCGGAGGTTAGTTCTCAGTGAGACTAGGAGCCATTCGTTTAGTAGGAGGGTAGTTATCCCATGGTGATGAGGTGAAACCGAAAGCGCGCCGTATTGGCCAAGGCCCCCTTTTCCTAGGGTTTAGGCGTGGCCGGCTTGAGGTCCTTTCAGAACTGCGTTTCGCACCTGGTCAATGATTAGGTCGACTTCTTCTGAGGTTATTTGAAAGTGAGGTGTAAATCGCAACGAGTTTTCGCCTCCGTGGACGACTCCTATGCCCTTCGTTCGCATGAATTCTTCGAGACTGTCCGTTCCGTATGCCTTAAAGCGAGGGTCTAGCTCACAGGAAAAGAGCAGTCCAGTACCTTCAACGTTGGTTATTGCACCTTCGAGTTCCACTGAAAGCGCCTTGAGCTTCTCGACGAACTCTTCACCACGCTCGACGATATTCTTTCTAATCTCTGGTGTTACCATATCCAGGACAGCTGTGCCGATGTCCATGGCCCTAGGGTTGGCGGTCATTGTGTTCCCGTAGATGCCTTTTCGGTATAGCTCGGAAGCACCGGGTGTCATCGCAAGGATCGATAGGGGATACTGACCGGCATTTAGGGCCTTGGAGTAGGTCTCCATGTCCGGTGCCTCGAGGTTTTGAAATCCGGGGTAGTCGATGACTGATAGGTAGCCCGTTGAGCGCAGGCCTGCTTGGATGGAGTCGACCAGGAGCACCGACCCATGTTCTTTAGTCAGCTCTCTAGCGGCTATATAGAACTCGGGGGTGATCGCTACACCCGGATTTCCCTCCCCCATAACAGGTTCTATAAAGAGCGCCTCAATGAAGTAACCCTCTGCATCTGCTTTGGCGAAGTGGGTTTCGAGATCTCCGATGTCGTTCGGCTCGACGGTTAACAGTTCTTCTGTCCGGAATGACGCTAGGTATTTGCCATAAGAGCCACGACAGGAGTCGGAGAACATTGCGGGTCTCCCCGTGCGTCCATGGAATCCTCCGGAGAGTGACATCTTCTTTACTGACTTCCCAGCGTGTCGCCCGCCTTCGTCCGTCAGGATCTTCGCGTTGACGTCTGCAATCCGTGTAGCAACTGAAACCGACTCTGAGCCGGAATTCATTGCGACGAAGTGAGAGAATGGGCACCCTCCGTCACGGGTCTGGCCGATTTCTCGGGCGAGCGCTTTAGAGAGTTTGAGCTGGGCGAAGCTAGGCGTCATAACGTTTGCCATCACCTGTGGCTTCGTCATCGCAGCAATGATTGGTTCGGGAACGTGCCCGAAGCCAAGCATGCCATAGCCGCCATTGTCATGAAGAACAGCGCCCTTTGTAGTGATTATCCACGGCCCTCGCGCTGCCATCGAAACGTATGGATTCACCGTGTCATCTGCGTAGAAGTTTACTAGGTGTTTCTCAATAGCTTCTACCTGCTCCATTTCACCGAGCTTCATAAGCTCAGGGAATTCACGGCTGAGCACTCCAAATTCTTTTGTCGCCGCGTTGACTGCTTCAACTAGATCTGGATCGCGCGAGACAAATTGACACACGGTGTCGTTGTCTAGGCCTGTTGTCCGAGCCTCGCCGGACTGCTCACGAATGGTTTTGAGCTGATCAAGGACACCGGCCACAGAGCACCTCTCAAGGATCAGGGTTGGTTAGAATTAGGGAAGAAATTTTGCAGCAAACTAGGTTACTTGGGGAGAGGGCACAGGCCCAGCTCTAATGTCGGCATACACAATTCAAGTCTAGCAGTGCCATCGGTCGTGCTCGGGTGATTGTTCTTGTCGGGCAACTTGCTTCAACCTGCCGGGGTCACCTACAGATTCAGATCTGGAGAGCTCGGTATGGTAGGGCGATATCGATTCCGATGCATTCACCTCCCGTCTTCTAGAGGTAGTTCCTGCATATTCGACGTCCTCTAAAAAGCTTGAGAGAATCGAAAAGGATTCACCCGGCGCTTCCTCTGGCGGGATATGACCGCACTGCTGGATTGTGACGAGCCTGGCATCCGGCAGCTCTTCAGCGAGGCGTTCGCCGACCCAATAGGGTACGACTTTTTCGTTGGCTCCCCACATGAGAAGAGTAGGGACGTCGATTTCTGAAATTCTGTCAGAAATGTGCCTAGTTCCGCTGACGAGAATGCTGCGGCCTGTGGCGAGAGCAGCGTCCACTCCGGGCCTTGTTCTGAGGGGAAGAGCATAAGCGTCGACCATTTCTGAGGTGATCACACCTGGATCATGGACTATTGAGTGCAAAATCCAGCGGACGAGACGCTGTGGGCCGAGGGTGTGTACTAAGAAGCGACTCAGTCGGACATTACGTGATAGCGGAATAAAGGGTGATAATCGTTGGCTGTATGCCAGAGAAGAAACTAGCACAAGGCAATCCAGGCGCTTTTCCGCGCGCCTGCAGAGCTCTTTCGAGACGAGTAGGGCGATTCCACCCCCTAGGGAGTGTCCTACCAGCGTGACACGCCCAAGTCCGAGCTGATCAACCAGCTGCACTAGAGTCTTGGCCTGATCTGTGAGCTCATAAGAATCCGAAGAGGGCTTGGGTGCGGCACCGAAGCCCTTGTAATCCACGCACAAAACTCGGCCACGCTTTGCTAGTTTGGGTGCCCAGTGTCGCCAAGTGAACGAAGATGCGCCGAAGCCGTGTAGCATCAAGAAGGTGGCCCCTGAGGGTGACCCCATCTCGATCTCAGTGACATGCAACGGAAGGTCGATGTCGAGTGGACGTCCGTCGATGAAGGGGGAGGTGCTCACGATTCTATCCTTAGCTGGGTTCTCTCTGCAGTGGCCTGGCTTTATGCGGGCGTCGGAATGAGACACTCAGTATAGACCAATCCTCTTCATGTCGTGGCGAATTCATTTCCTATTCGCTGCTCAACGGGCTCGAGATCAGGATGCTCAGGCCTGCGCATGAAGCGTTGTCCGATTTCGTTTTGGAGGCTCAATCTCTGCAAGTTTTGAGAAAATTCACGGAGGCCGCTCCTGATCGACCGTGGATCGGTTATGTTTCTGGCCAAATAATTCGCCAGTAATTTTCAGTTACCGTCTCCAGTACCCTCTGTCGCGCGCGCCGCGTTTTTCCGGCCGCGAGAAGAACTACATGAGCGACATTACGGCGGCGGCTCCTAGCCGACTCCGCGAGATAGCACCGACAATCGATGCGGTTCGTAGTTATCTAAAGTCCAGTCCCGATGGAGCATCGGAACTCCTACTCGACTTTGCCGAGCTTTTTCTCTCTCGAGCCCCGGATGAGCTCCTGGTGCATCGGAGCACAAAAGACCTCGCGTCGATGACCCGTGGAGCGTTCCGTTTCTTGGAACAGTCCCGACCGGATCAAGTTGACGTGGCCGTAGCCAATGCCGACGAAGACGAAGAGGAGTGGGAAGCTCCCGTTACGGTGATTCGCACAAATGTTAGCGAGCGACCGTTCATTATAGACTCGATCCGGGAATACCTAGCTCTTAAAAGCTTGGCGGTCGAGCGCATGGTATATCCGATGCTTGATGTAGACCGCGACGATAACGGTCGGGTAACGGCAATGCGCTTTCCGACGGACACTGGCAGCACTGAGTCGGTAGTGCACTGTGAGGTCGAACGTATCGGAGACTCAGATAGGCTAGACGAGCTGCGCTTGGATCTGAGTGCTAGTCTCCGAGACGTGGTCAAGGCCACGGACGACTTCTTGCCGATGCTGAGCGCTCTCGACCGGGTAGTGACAGCCGTTGGTGAGAATGCGGCTAATCTTGGTGAGCGGGCTCATGAGTTCGAAGAAATCAAAGACTTCCTGCTTTGGCTCAAGCACGGCGGGTTCGTTTTCCTCGGCTATAGAGGTTATGACCTTCTAAGCGATCAGGTCGCTGGCGAACAGTTGATAGTTGTGGAGCCTGGCTCTGGCTTGGGCCTGCTTCGGAATGAGGGGGATTCGCGTTTCGCGGAGCCGATACCAGTCTCCGGATTGGCACCTGGAATGAGAGAGCGGGCGTTAGGCGGGCCTGTTCTCATCGTCAATAAGACTAACGCTGAATCGACCGTGCACCGTCGTGCACGGATGGATTACGTGGGGATTAAGAAACTGGACAGTGAGGGAATAGTAGTCGGAGAGCATCGATTCATTGGTCTGTTCACGTCCAAAGTTTATTCTGAGCCGGCTGCCAATATCCCGCTTTTGAGAGATAAGTTGAGTCGGATTCTTGATGCGGAGGGTGTGCGAGAGGGCTCTCATGACTACAAAGAGATAATCACGATCTTTGATAGTCTGCCGAAGGAAGAACTCTTCCTTTCTTCGCCGGAAGAACTACGAGATGACGTCCGGGCCGTTTTGACAGCCTACAGCGGTAGGGGTGTGAGGGTGGTACTGCGCAGAGATCCTCATAACCGGGGGCTCTCTGTGATGGTGATATTGCCCCGTGATCGCTTTTCAGGAAGCGTGCGAAAGCAGATCGAAGAAGCATTGGTCGAGGAGTATCACTGTGAGGTGTTGAACTACCACTTGGCGATAGGCGGCGGAGACCAAGCACGACTCCACTTTTATCTCGATGCCAAAGAAGACCGCGTGGCCGGAGTCCGCTCAGAGGATCTCGAACAAACAGTAGCTGCAATCATTCGCACATGGGCCGACAGAGTGAGTGAAGGCCTAGAGAAGGTTGTCTCAGGTGAAGAGGCTAGAGATCTAGCCCTGCTATACGAAGAGGCAATGAGCCGCGAATACCAGGCAGCTTTGGACCCCGCGATAGCTGTTGCTGATATCTGCGAGCTCGAACGTATGGCGCGCGAAGAGGAGGTGGTGTCTGTCGGGTTCACTAATCGAGAAGAAAATGAAGCGGTGGCTGGGGTAGTAGGTGCTACCGAACTGAAGCTTTTCCTGCGTGGCGAGCGTCTCGTGCTGTCAGATTTTATGCCGATATTGGAGAACGCAGGCCTGCGCGTGGTGGCGATGAAGCCTTACGAGGTCGGGACCAACGGCGCTCCGAATGCGACTATATACGTCTTTGCCGTCCAAGATCAGGAAGGGAATGCGCTAGAAGTCGAGAGCTGCGGCAAGCTGCTTTCGGAAACACTACTTGCGGCGAGAGCTGGTGAAACAGTTTCAGACCCTCTTAACGCTCTTGTCGTTAGTGCTGGGTTGCACTGGCGAGAAGTAGATGCTCTTAGGGGTTTGGCTGGGCACGTTTTTCAATCAGGGGCCGTTCCAAGTCGGCTGGCTCTCTCGCACGCTCTGGTCCAGTACCCGGGCATAGCGCGTCGTCTCTTTGCGATGTTCCGAACGAAGTTCGACCCGGGAATGGAGGCGTCTCTCGACGAGCGCTTAGCAGCGTTGGTCGTGATGCGTAACACCTTCCATGGCTTACTTCGTAGTGTGACCCTCCTCGATGATGACCGTGCGCTGCGCCGCCTTGAGGAAACGATCTCGAGGACAGTTCGGACTAACTACTACAGGGTGGGGGGAAGGACTCCGACAGTACGTTCTGGTGGAGTCCCCTATACCTCATACAAGGTACTAGTCGGAGACGTTCAGTACTCACGACCGACCGATCTATTATTCGAAGTGTGGGTCCACTCTGCTCGCATGGAAGGAGTTCACCTTCGCGGCTCTTTCGTGGCCAGAGGTGGCGTTAGGTGGAGTGATCGTCCGGATGACTTTCGTACCGAGATTCTTGGTCTAGCTAACACTCAGATGATCAAGAATGCTGTGATCGTGCCAGGTGGGTCTAAGGGTGGCTTTGTCATGAGATCCACTCCGTTGGATACCGAAGATCGCTGGGAGGAAGGGCGCCAGCAATATCAGACTCTGATTCGTGGTTTGCTCGACCTCACGGACAACATCGTTGAAGGTAGTGATGTCGCCCCTAATGAAGTGATAGCCTACGATCCTTCGGACCCATACTTAGTTGTGGCTGCTGACAAGGGAACCGCGACGTTCTCGGATCTAGCCAATACGGTCTCTGAGGATTACGGATTTTGGCTGGATGATGCTTTCGCTTCGGGTGGTTCAAATGGATACGACCACAAGGAAGTCGGAATAACAGCTCGAGGAGGTTGGGAGTGTGTGAGACGGCACTTCAAGGAAAAGGGCAAGGATATTCAGACTGAGCCCTTTACCGCTGTCGGGATAGGAGACATGAGTGGGGACGTGTTTGGCAATGGCATGCTTTTATCGGAGCAGATCAAGCTAGTTGCTGCCTTCGACCATAGGCACGTTTTCATTGACCCGGACCCGGATCCTGTTACGGCGTATGCCGAGCGTAAGCGGTTGTTTGACCTTGGGCGGTCGAGCTGGGAGGACTATGACCAAGAGTTGCTTAGCGAGGGTGGAATGGTTGTTCCTCGCGGTGCGAAAGAAGTTGATCTGACACCTCAGGCCAAGCGTGCTTTAGGAGTGGATGAGGATGAGGCCCCTCCAGTCGATGGAGAGGCGCTGATACGAGCGGTTCTTGGTGCACCGGTAGAGTTGCTTTGGAACGGGGGGATCGGGACGTACGTGAAGTCTGCCTCCGAGGCACACGCTGATGCCGGTGACCCCGCGAACGATGCGGTCCGGCTTAACGCAGAGCAGCTACGTTGCGACGTTATTGGAGAGGGTGGGAATCTTGGTCTTACCCAGCGTGCGAGAATCGAGTATGCGCGTCTTGGTGGCCGAATTAACACGGATGCTCTCGATAATTCGGGTGGCGTCGATATGTCGGATCACGAGGTCAACCTTAAAATCCTCCTGATGCCCGCGGTGAAATCCGGGTCTCTGGAGCAGGAAAAGCGCAATGACTTACTGGAGGAGCTCACCGAAGAAGTTGCAGAGCTGGTGCTGGCAAACAACCGGTCACAGAGTCTTGGCATATCTTTAGATGAACGGCGATCTAAAGAATCCATTGACGAGTTTCGGGATCTCATGCTTTCTCTGGAGAAAGCTGGTGAGCTAGATCGAGCGGCCGAAGAGCTCCCATCCACCGATGTTATCATTGAGAGAAGGGATCGGGGGCAGGGGATGGCACGTCCCGAACTGTGTGTTCTTTTTGCGTATGCGAAACTTTCGCTGAAAGCGCAGTTGCTTTCGAGCAGTCTCCCGGATGATCCGGTCACGGAGGGTTATCTCTTAGGGTACTTCCCTCCGAAGGCAATCAAGGTGGCTGGTAAGGATAACCTTTTTCAGCATCGGCTGCGTCGGGAGATAGTAACTGCCGAACTGACCAACGACTTAGTTGATCTTATGGGATCAGCATTCGTTTCTCGCATGGTTCGGGATACTGGCTGTTCATCCGAAGACGTGGTTCGGTCTTGGCTCGTGGCGTCTCGACTTGCGGGTCACCGAGCTCTCATGGAGCAAATGGAGCAGCAGGCGAGTTCTGTAAATGCCCGTGTCTCATATCGATGGCTTCTCGGCCTGGCCAGAGTATTAGAGCGGACTACGCGGTGGATGCTTCAGAATATCGACCGGGACCAGTCTGCGGGGGATATCGTCAAGCAAAATCTCTCCGGTTTGAGGTCACTTCGAGACGCCTTTGGTGACGTTGTTCGCGGAGAAGAAGGGACTCTCTTTGAGGCTCGTGTTAATGAGATTCAGGAACTCGGCGCAGAAGCGGCGTTCTCGCGGCGGCTCATCGCCCTACGGTTCCTTGATCAGCACTTGGAGATCCTCGGCATAGCCCGAGAGGCCGGTACTGATCCGATCTCTACGGGGCATGCGTTTTATCAGGCGTCTGAGTCCTTCGAGATTCCATGGCTGCGCCGTCGGAGCTTTGCATCGGCTGGAGATGATCCGTGGGAGTTGAGAGCGGCTCAGGTGCTTTCTGATGACTTGGCTAAAGCGCATAGGCGTATTGTGACAGGGATGCTGGCTTGTCATCAGGGGGCGGGTGGTGAGGGCACTGACTATGTGGGA
>TARA_B100000686_G_scaffold338737_1_pt1 | contig 24991 bp, 23 predicted proteins | sample TARA_B100000686 | Tara Oceans TARA_B100000686 (sample SAMEA2622733) | marine metagenome | biome: marine biome (ENVO:00000447); feature: marine epipelagic mixed layer (ENVO:xxxxxxxxx); material: "saline water (ENVO:00002010), including plankton (ENVO:xxxxxxxx)" | depth 150 m | reverse complement strand
TTCTCTCTTTATTAATAAATGCTAAAAATTCAGAAATAAAAAAATTAAAAAATACTGTTAAAATTATGACAGCCGCTGCTGCTCCACCTCCATCCATTCTTGCAGGAATTGAAAAAAAGGGATTTGATGTTACACACGTGTATGGTCTTACTGAAGTATACGGGCCTGCGGTAGTATGTGAATGGAAAGAAGAATGGAATAATTTAAAACCTGGGCCAAAATCAGAAAAAAAAGCAAGACAAGGAGTACAATACCCTTCTCTAGAAGAGCTTTCTATAAGAGATCCCAAAACTATGAAAGCTGTGCCAAAAAACGGACGAACCATAGGAGAAGTAATGATGAGAGGCAATATGGTCATGAAAGGATATTATAAAAATGAAAAAGCAACTGAAGAAGCCTTTTCAAATAATTGGTTCCATACAGGCGACCTAGGTGTAATGCACTCAGATGGATATATAGAATTAAAAGATAGATCTAAAGATATAATCATATCTGGTGGCGAAAATATATCATCAATAGAAATTGAAGAAACTTTATATAAGAATGATAAAATATTACTTGCTGCCGTAGTGGCAAAGCCAAACAAAAAATGGGGTGAAACTCCTTGTGCATTTATCGAATTAAAAGAAAATTACACAGCTACAGAAACAGAAATAATAAATTTTTGTAAAGGACATATGGCAAATTTTAAATGTCCTAAAACTATAATATTTCAAGATATACCAAAAACATCTACTGGGAAAATACAAAAATTTGTTCTTAGAAAAATAGCAAAAGAAATAAATTAAAATGCCAAGATATAAAATCACTATTGAATATGACGGAAAAAATTTTAGTGGATGGCAAAATCAAAAAGGATTACGAACAGTTCAAAATGCAATAGAAAACAGCATCAAAAAATTTTGTGGAAAAAAAATATCTGTCTATGCTGCCGGTCGTACTGACACTGGAGTACACGCTAAAGGACAAGTTGCTCACTTAGATTTAGGAGAAGAATCTTTAGAAGACAAAAAAGGGAAATTGGGTAAATTTACTATGGGAGTAAATTATTACCTATCACGCAACTTTAAAAATGAAGTTGTTATTTTAAATACAACAAAAGTAAATACTGAATTTCATGCAAGATTCTCTGCTAAAAATAGAATATATAATTATTCAATTTTAAACAAAAGAGTAAGTTCCCCTTTAAGCAGAAGTCACTCTTGGAGAGTCCCTTTACCACTTAATACAAAGCTTATGATAAAAGCTTCAAAACTTTTAATTGGCAAACATAATTTCGAAGCATTTAGATCTGTCGAATGTCAATCTAAATCACCAATTAAAACAATTAACAAAATTGTAATTAATCAAAATAAAGATTTTATAATTATAAAAGTTAAAGCAAAATCTTTTTTAATGAACCAGGTAAGAATCATTACTGGCACCCTAGTGGACATTGGGCTTAATAAAAAAACAGAAAATGATATTTCGTTAGCTCTAAAAAATTTGGATAAAAAACATGTAGGACCGACTGCGCCCCCACATGGATTAATATTAGAAAAAATTAATTATTAATTTTTTTTTTATAAGTATATATTCCTGAAAAAATTATTAACAACGCACCAAATAAAGTTTGAATATTTAAAACATAATTAAATATTAAATATCCAAAAATTGTTGCCCATAGTAAATGAATATAACTAATTGGAGCTAATGTTAATGCCCTAGCTTTAGAATAAGCTAATAAAATAAAAAACTGTCCTATAGCTCCCAAAGTCCCAACAAAAATTAAAAATAACCATTCATAAATTACGGGCGCTTTCCAAGCCTTTTCTAAACTAACTGGATCTACATTTATTATTACAAATATACTTGTTAAAAGTAACCCAGCTAAACCTGAAAAAAGCAAACTAGTTACTGCAGAATCCTTATTAGCTATTACTCTCGTTAAAATCTGATATAATGAATAAAAAAATGCACTAGCTATTCCTAAAAGAATCCCTAAAAACCAATCATTATTTTCATTAAAATTATTAAAATCAGCATTAGGAATTAAAGCCACCACCATGCCTAAAAAACCTATAGATACTGCAATTAAAGAGGAAAATGTTACTTTCTCACGTAATAAAACCGGCGAAAGCAAAACAGTTATAAGAGGAAAAATAAAAGATATAATAGTTGCTTCAACTAATGGTAATTTAGACAATGATGCAAAAAAACAATATGTCATAAGCACTAATGACAAAGAACGAAAAATTTGAATTTTAAGTAATTTTGGTTTTTTTATACCAGTGTTATAACCAAAAACCTCTATAAAAAATATTACAATAATAACTAATATAAACTGAAATGCATACCTAGCCCAAACTATTTGAATTACAGTAAAAGTTTCCGATAAATATTTCGCTAACGCTTCCATAGAAGCAAAAAAAAACAATGTTATAATATAAGCAAAAATCCCATATTTCTCATTTTGTAAATTTGCCATTTTACATTTTTACTTTAAAGCAATTTGTTGATAACCATTTATTATTTCATAATAAATTTTTGTTAATGATTCTAAATCCTTAATAGAAATTTTTTCATTAATTTTATGCATAGTCTTACCAACGGAACCAAATTCTATTACTGGACAAATATTTTTTATAAATCTTGCATCTGAAGTCCCCCCACTTGTAGACAATTCTGGCTTAACTCCAGTAATTTTAAATACTGAATTTGACACTATATTCGTAAATTCATTAGGTTTTGTTAGGAATGGCTCGCCGCTTAAAGCAAGTTCTAAATTCCATTTAATATCCTTGTTATTTTTAATTTCTTTTTTTATTTCCTTAATAATTATATTTCTTAATTTTTTTTCAGTTTGTAATGTATTAAACCTTATATTAAATTTTGCCTTTATTTCAGAAGGTATTACATTGTCAACAATATTTCCTGTATCAATTGATAAAAACTCCAAATTCGACGCCTGAAAATGTTTATTTCCTTTATCAAGAACTTTACAAGACAAAGCTTTAACTATTTTAGACATAATAGGTAAAGGATTTTCTACTTTATCTGGATAAGCAACATGGCCTTGAACTCCTATAATAGTGATATTTCCATGCAAACTGCCTCTTCTACCTATTTTTATCATTTCTCCTATTTTATTAGGATTAGTTGGTTCTCCTACTATACAATGGTTTATTTTTTTTTTAATTTTTTTTAAACGTGGAAGCATACTTTTTGTACCATGCTCAGCTATTCCTTCTTCATCTCCAGTTATTAATAAACTTAAATTAAAGTCTAATTCTTTATCATTCATATATCTTGCAGAAGCCGCAACAAAAGCAGCTATTGCCCCTTTCATATCAGCAGCGCCTCTACCGTATAAATATCCATTATGTACCATAGATTTATAAGGTGGAAATTTCCAAGCAGAAATATTGCCAGCAGGAACAACATCTACATGTCCAGCAAAACATAAATTTTTTCCTTTTCCTTTTGTTGCATATAAATTATTTACTAAAGCATCTTTCCCTTTTTGATTTTTTTTTCCAGAAGGCATCCTATAACATTTAAAACCTAATTCTTTTAATAAGTCTTCTAAAAAAAATAAAACGCCTTCATCCTTTGGAGTTTCCGAAGGAAACTTAATTAATTTCTTAGCTATATATAAGGGGTCTTTTAAAATTGATTTTTTAAAATTTTTATTCAATGTACTTCTTTCATTTTATTAACAAAAAATTACCTATTGGATCATGTTTAATTATCAGTGTATAGTCTATAAACTAATATAAAACAAATAAGGATTCTATATGTCATATTGGTTATTTAAATCTGAACCTGGAACATGGTCATGGGCCGACCAAGTAAATAAAGGAGAAATAGGAGAAGGTTGGGATGGGGTGAGAAACTATCAAGCCAATAATAATATGAAAAAAATGAAAATTGGAGATTATGGTTTTTTCTATCATTCCGTGAAAGAAAAACAAATAGTTGGTACCGTTGAAGTTATAGGAGAACATAGGCCTGATCCAACGGACACTTCAGGCAGGTTTGGAATGGTAATTATAAAATCTATAGAAAATGCTCCAAAATTAGTCACTTTAGAGGCAATGAAGTCTAACCCTAAATTATCAGACCTAGCTTTAATAAGACAATCAAGGCTTTCAGTAGTTCCAATTTCAAGCGAACATTGGAATATTATTTGCAATATGGCCAATATTTCTGCAGCTAAATATAAATGATAAAATATAAAACTCAATTAACTTCAATAAAAAAAGGTGAAAAAATTTGTTCTCTTGATCAATTAATTAATAAAAAAGCTTTGGTTATAGAAGGTGATAATAAATATTTGCCAGGAATCATTATATATAAAAATAATAATATCATAAAAGCATGGATAAATAATTGTCCTCATGCGAACTTAACCCTGGATTTAATTAAAGGTAAAATCCAAAGTAAAGATGGCAACTTACTTTGTGCAAATCATGGGGCAAAATTTAATCCTGAAACTGGCGCTTGTATAAAAGGCCCTTGCAAAGAAAAATTTTTAACCATCTTTCCTTTTATAATAGAAAATAATAACTTAATAGCCGGAAGTTAATAAGGAGGAGGAGAAATATGAATGATATAATCACTATTAAAGAAAATTGGAAAGCATCAGCACTTATAAATGAAGACCAATATATTAAGATGTACAATGAATCGATTGAAAACCCTGAGAATTTTTGGAAAACTCAAGCGCAATCAATTGATTGGATTACTCCTTTTTCAGACAATTGTATAAAAAAAATTAATTTTTCAAAAAAAGATTTAGAGATTAAATGGTTTTATGATGGAAAGTTAAATGTAGCTCAAAACTGTATAGATAGACACCTAAACAAAAATGAAAATAAAATAGCTATAATTTGGGAAGGCGATAATCCTAAAGATCAAAAATACATATCATATAAAGAACTTCATAAAGAAGTTTGTGTTATGTCCAATGTATTAAAAAAGAACAATGTTAAAAAAGGTGACAGAGTAACAATATACATGCCTATGATCCCAGAAGCTGCCTATGCAATGCTAGCTTGTGCTCGAATAGGGGCAATTCATTCAGTAGTATTTGGCGGATTTTCACCAGATAGTCTGGCAGATAGAATTATCGATTGTGATTCAAATTTTGTAATTACTGCAGACGAGGGAATTAGATCAGGAAAAATAATTCCACTTAAAAAGAATGTAGATGAAGCCCTCAAAAAATGTACACACTCTATCAAAACTTTAGTTATTAAAAGAACTGGCAACGACATAAATATGATAGAAAATAGAGATTTGTGGTGGCATGAAGAAAAAACAAAAGTGACTGACAAATGTGATCCTGAAATAATGAATGCAGAGGATCCTCTATTTATTCTTTATACTTCTGGCTCAACAGGCAAACCTAAAGGGGTGCTACATACAACTGGGGGTTATTTAGTTTATGCATCTATAACACATAAATATGTGTTTGATTATAAAGACAATGAAATATATTGGTGCACTGCCGATGTAGGTTGGGTAACAGGACATTCCTATATAGTTTATGGTCCTCTTGCCAATGGAGCCACTACATTAATGTTTGAAGGCGTTCCTAATTATCCCACTTCTTCAAGATTCTGGGAAGTAGTAGACAAACATAAAGTAAATATATTTTACACTGCTCCCACAGCTATAAGAGCACTAATGAAAGAAGGAGATGAACCAGTAAAAAGAACAGACAGGAGTAGCCTTAGACTTTTAGGAAGCGTAGGAGAACCTATCAATCCAGAGGCTTGGAATTGGTATTATAAAATTGTAGGATCACAAAAATGTCCTATTGTAGATACTTGGTGGCAAACAGAAACTGGGGGAATACTAATAAGCCCCCTTCCTGGAGCCACAAATTTAAAACCTGGATCTGCAACAAAACCTTTTTTTGGAATAGTCCCAGCACTTGTAGATAATGATGGACAAAAATTAAAAGGTGAAGCAGAAGGAAACTTAATATTAGAAAGTTCTTGGCCAGGGCAAATGCGAACTGTATATGGAGATCATAAAAGATTTGCTGAAACATATTTTTCTACCTTTAATAATTCATATTTTACTGGCGATGGGGCAAAAAGAGATGGCGATGGATATTGGTGGATAACTGGAAGAGTTGACGACGTAATAAATGTTAGTGGACATAGAATGGGAACAGCTGAAGTGGAAAGCGCTTTAGTTGCTCATAAAAAAGTCGCTGAATCAGCAGTAGTTGGCTACCCACATGATATTAAAGGACAAGGAATATATGCTTATGTAACTTTAGCAGATGGGAATGAGCCTAACGAAGAATTAAGAAAAGAGCTTATACTTTGGGTAAGAAAAGAAATAGGACCGATTGCAACTCCTGATCTAATTCAATGGGCTCCAAACCTTCCGAAAACTCGTTCAGGAAAAATTATGAGAAGAATTCTGAGAAAAATAGCAGCTAATGAACATGATCAATTAGGAGATGTATCTACTTTAGCGGACCCTAATGTAGTTAAAGACTTAGTCAAAAATAGAATGAATAATTAAAAATCTGTTACACGACCATTCTTTTCCCAATCTCCATAACGAGTTGGTTCAGGACCTTTCTGCCCACCTATTTCTTTTCTAAAACTTTTATTTTTATTTTTATTTTTATTTTTAGAAAAATTTTTGATTTTTTCTTTTTTCATACAAATCTCTAAAATTATTATAAAATATTAATTAATTTTTTTATATTAAAGCTTAAACCAAAATGCATGATAATTCTATAAAACTTCGTATTCAGGCTATTAATGAAATTAATGATGTTCTTTGTGGCAAAACACATAAAGAAAATCATTTTAAAAACAAATTGATTAAATCCTTAGTAAGTACATCTTTAAGAAGGCTCGGCGAAATTCAATTTTATATTAATTCATACATGAAAAAACCTCTTAAAAAAGAACACAATATAATTAAAGCAAACTTAATTATAGGTATCACTCAAATATTATATATGAATATACCAGATTATGCTTCTGTTAATACTTCTGTTGAAATAGCAAAAATAAATTCTCCACATCACGTAAAATTAGTAAATGCTGTACTAAGAAATATAATTAGAGATATAAAATCTAATAAATTTCAACAAGCTAAAGCCTCTATAAATATACCTAACAAAATAAAAACAAGATGGCGTAATCATTTTAATACAAAAGACATAGAAAAAATTATGCAACAAAATATTATTATTCCTCCGGCTTTAGATTTAGCTATATCTAATAATGAAGATATAAATGAATGGGGAAAAAATTTAAAAGGGGAGATATTTGGAGAAAATAATATTAGAATTATAAAACCATCAGGAAAAATAGAAGATTTATACGGATATAATAAAGGGAAATGGTGGATACAAGATTATTCTGCTCAGCTTCCTGCAAAAATTTTAATTTCTTCCGTAAAAGATAATCCTGAAATTATTGATATGTGTGCTGCTCCTGGAGGAAAAACAGCTCAAATGATAAATTATGGAGCTAATGTTACCTCAATAGAAATAAATAAAAAAAGAGCCGAAATACTTAAAGAAAATTTAAAAAGATTAAACCTTAAATCTAAAATTATTATTGATAACGCTATAAATTTTAAATCAAAAATACCTGTAGATGGAATTTTATTGGATGCACCTTGCAGCTCAACAGGAACTTTTAGAAAAAACCCTGATATTCCATGGAGAATAGAAAATGATAATCAGTTTGTTAAAAAATTATTTAATTTATGCAAAACTCAAAAAATGTTATTAGAATCTGCTTCAAAATCTCTCAAAATAGGGGGTACTTTAATATACTCTGTCTGTTCTCTAGAAATAGAAGAAGGAAAAAATCAAATTATTGATTTTATTAAAAATAATAGGAATTTTTCTGTAAAACCTATATTAAAAAATGAAATAAATATTAAAAATAAAGCCATTACTAAAGAAGGATTTATAAGAACTTTACCTCATTATTATAAATCAAAAGGAGGAATAGATGGTTTTTTTATAGCAAGATTAATTAAAAAGAATTAAAAAGAATTAAGTATAATTATTTTTATTTAAAGAATGTATTTAAATTGAAGAAAAAAATTCTAATATCTCCATCTATATTAGCTGCAAACTTTGCTAAACTAGGAGAAGAAGTAGTAGCTATAGACAAAGCTGGAGCAGATTGGATCCATATAGATATTATGGATGGTCATTTTGTTCCTAATTTAACTATTGGTCCCGATGTAGTTAATAGTTTGAGAAAATACTCTAAAAAAATATTTGACGTCCACCTTATGACCAGTCCTGTCAATTGCTGGATAAAACCATTTGTCGATTCTGGAGCTGATATAATAACTGTTCATGTAGAAGCTGAAAAAAATATATTAGATACTCTTATAAAAATAAAGAGGCTTGGACTAAAAGCTGGAATATCTATTAAACCACAAACTAGTGAAAAAAAAATTGAACACCTACTAGAATTTTGTGATTTGATCTTAGTAATGACTGTAAACCCTGGTTTTGGCGGCCAAAAATTTATGAATAAACAGTTAAGAAAAATTTCTAAACTACGTTCTAAAGTTTCTAATTTAGGATTAGATATAGATATTGAAGTTGATGGAGGTATAAATGAAGAAACAGCAAAATTATGTATTGAAGCAGGCGCTAATGTTTTAGTAGCAGGAAGTGCGATATTTAACAAAGATAAACAACAATACTCAAAAATAATTTCTCTACTTAGACACAAAAATTAAAAGGTCATAATGTGGTCAAATAAAACGCATAAATTATTTAATCTCAGCAAAATTTTATATAATTCTAATATTTATGAGTTTTGGTTAAAATCTAGACAAACTGAAACCATTTTACATAATATAAATGATCCATGGGTGGGAGAAGCAAATCTAGCTGATGCTATTTTTCAAGGCAGATATAATTTTGCTGGTGAAGAAATTAATGCTCCAAATACCCCATTATGGGAGCCTTCTGGTGTTGGTCCATGGTGGATAGCAGAAATGCATGGCTTTTCATGGTTACGTCATTTTAAGGCAAGAGATGGAAGAGCAGCCAGACAACATGCTAGAGCTTTAATTGTAAACTGGATTAAAAATGGGCACAATAAATGGAATGATACTAGTTGGAAAATAGATATCATTGGAAGAAGAATAAGTTCATGGATAGCATATGCTGACATGTTACAAGAAAATGCAGATAGAAAATTTATAGAAAGTTTTTTTAAACTATTAACTACCCAATCAATACACTTAAGTAAAATTATTAAAAAATATGAAAATAAACCTGAAATATTTACTGGTTTAAGAGGTTTACTAATTTCAGGCACTTCTCTCAGTAGAGGAGAAAAAAGATATGAACAAGCAAAAAAAATACTTGTTTCTTCTTTAAATAAACAAATTTTAAATGATGGATGCCATATTAGTTGTCAACCATCTATAACTTTAGATATTCTTACAGATTTAATTTGGATTAAAAATGCATTATTTGAAAATGATGACTTAAAAGAATTAATTGACACACATATTACTAGAATTAGTCATGCTATAAGATCATTAAGAATGGGTGATGGAACCTTAACAAGAGCTAATGGCGGAAGAGCATCATCAAGAGATGCCATTGATAAAGTTTTAGAAAAAACAGGAATTAAATTAAGATCTAAAATCTCTACAAGTTTATCTATATCAGGCTTTGAAAGATTAACTGCCGGAAGGTCTATAATAATTTTAAATTGCACTAATACAGAAAATTCTAAATATAAAGGCACACTTAGTTTTGAAATGAGTATAGGAAGAGACAAATTAATTACAAATTGTGGTCCTTCACCTAATAATGATATAGAATGGCAAAAAGCCCTATCTAGTTCGGCAGCACATTCAACATTAGTTATAGCAAATACTAATTCATCATCTTCAGAAAAAAAACGAACCCCCAAAATAACAGTTAAAAGAGAAGCAACTACTGGCAACGAATTAATAAGCACAAGCCATGATGGTTATAAAAATATTTATTCAGCTATTCATAAAAGAATTCTAAAATTAGACTCAAGAGGCATTAAACTAAATGGAAATGATATAATTATATCTGGCCCAAAAATAAAATTTAAAATACATTTTCATGTGCATTATCGTGTAAACCTTCAACTTACAAGAAATAAAGAACGTATACTATTACTTCTGCCATCAGGAGGATGGGAGTTTTCTATAGTTAACACAAATATAAATTATAATATTGATATTGAGCCTTCCATTTATCTAGAAGATAATGGGGTTAGAAAAAATACTAATCAATTTATAATTTCCGGAGAGACTATAAATTCAGGAACTCAAATAGAATGGTGTTTTAAAAAAACAACTTTATGATTTTAAAATACACCCTGCTATAGAAAGACCTACCCCAAACCCCATTAACATAATTTTCATATCTGGTTTATATAAACCTGCATCTTTTGCTTGCTTTAATGCAATAGGAATTGTTGCAGAAACTGTGTTACCAATATTTTTGATATTTTGAAACCATTTTTCATCAGAAATATCTAATTTGTTTTTAAGTTGTCTTAATATTACAGCACTCGCCTGATGAAATATAAACAAATCAATATCATTTTTATTTAAATTTGCTTTTTCCAATAAATTATTAAAAACTTTAGGAACTTCTCTAATGGAAAACTTAAAAACTTCTTTTCCATCCATAAATAACTCTTCTCTCCCTTTTATGTTATTTAAAGTAAGCAACTTTCCTCCACTACCATCTGTATAAAAAGAAAAAGGACCAATAGAACCAGACTCTATGTCTTCAACTATTGCTACTGCCGCGCCATCAGCAAAAATAGGCCTATTAGTCCTATCATTAGTCTGAATGTATTTAGAATATGTATCAGCACATATAATCAATACCTTCTTTAAATTACATTGTTTTATCATAGATACAGCTGCAGAAAGTCCATACACAAAACCAGAACATCCTTGAATTAAATCAAATGCCATTAAATTTTTAGGCAAACCCATCTCATCTTGAATTATACATGCTGAAGTTGGCAACCTAGAAAATGCTGATTGACTAACATGAATAATTCCATCCACATCATCTTTCTCTATTTTTTTAAATAATTTTCTACAAGCATCTAAAACTAAAGATTTTTCATCTTCATCTTTTCCTAAAACAGGCCTAGATTCAATTCCTGTTTTATCTTTTAATTTATCTATAATCCAATCAGGATTATATTTACCTAAATCCTCTATGGTTTCTATTCTATTTCCTAAGGTAAATTCTATATTTGTTATTTGCAAATCTTTGTAATCCTATTAATGTTTGATTTCAATGTTATAATAAAATTGTATTATAATAAAAATATAACCATTGTATAAAATATATCAATTTTAACTAATATATAAGTTCAAATATTTTATAAAGAAATAAAATGAAAAATATCTCTAGAAAAACACTTATAAATATAAAAAATATTTTAATCCCAATAGCTATTGACGCAGCAAAACTGATAATGAAGAATAAAAATTCGAGAACTGAAATTAAAGATGATGGTACACCCGTAACAATTGCGGACAAGAAAGCTGATGAATTTATATACAATAATTTAAAAAAAAATTTTTCTAATATACCTATTTTAAGTGAAGAAAGAAAAATTCCTACAAGTTGTTATGGTAAAAACTTACATTGGATAATAGACCCTCTAGATGGGACTAAATCATTTATTGAAAATGGTGAAGATTTTTCAGTCTGCATTTCTTTAGTTATTAACCAATCTCCTATTTTAGGATGTATAACACACCCTCCTTCACTAAATACTTGGACAGGGGGTAAAATAATAGGTTCTGAAAAACATTATAAAAAAAATAAAAAATATATAAATTGTAGAAATATACCTGCTGCAGGTCCTGTTATAACAATTAGCAAACATCATGTTGGCCCAAAGCTAAAAAAATGGCTATCAAATATAAATTATTCTAAAACAAAGCAACTAGGGAGTGCTTTAAAATTTTGCCTATTAGCAGAAGGAAAAGCAGACATATTTCCAAGAACAAGTGCAACTTATGAATGGGATAGCGCCGCAGGTCAAGCTATACTAGAAGGCGCTGGAGGTAAAGTAATACAAATGAATAATAACCCCATGATATATGGTAGATTAGATAAAAAAAACCCTAACTTTATTGCTTTTGGCAAATCAAATTGGAAAAATTACTTAAAGGAAAAATATATTGATTAAATTAACTTCCTTTATCTGGCTTATAACTTGTATTTTAAGTTTTATCATAAACTCCATCACAGTAAAATTTTCTATACCTATTTTAAAAAAAATAAACGCTTTTGATTTGCCAAATAAAAGATCCAGTCATACTCTTCCAACACCTAAAGGTGCAGGAATTGCTATAATATTTTCTTTTATATTTTTATATTTTTTATTTATAGAACAACTGAATATTATTTTTTTATTTAGTATTATCATTTTAACATCTATTTCCTTTATTAATGATTATAAACAATTATCTGCTATTTTTAGACTTGCAACACAATCTATAGTAATTTTTATAATTTTATTTTTTTGGCCTCCCATTAAAGATTTAACTGTTTTTAATTATGTAATACCAATTTGGTCCGAAAAAATTTTAATATTTTTTACTTTATTGTGGTTTGTAAATTTATTTAATTTTATGGATGGAATAGATGGAATAACTGGTATCCAATGTTTAATCATAAGCATAGGAACAGTAATTTCTTTTTATATTTCTGGAGAAACATCAAATTTAGAACTGTTTCTTTGCGGATTTATTTCAGGCGCGAGTGTAGCATTTTTAATATGGAATTGGTTTCCAGCTAAAGTATTTTTAGGAGATGCTGGCTCTATTCCTTTAGGTTTTATAAATGGTTTATTAATGCTGATGCTATGTAAAAATGATCTCTGGTTTGTAGCTTTAATTTTGAATAGTTACTACTTCAGTGACGCTACTTATACTTTAATTAAAAGAATAATAATGAGAAAAAAACCGTGGGAAGCACATAAAGAACATTTTTACCAATTAGCTATTCAAAAAGGTGCTAAACATTCTACAGTATGTAAAATAATATCCATACATGGATTGTTTCTAGTATTTTTATCAATATTTTCAGTTTTAAAACCCGAGCCTATTTTTATATTATCTGCATTGATCATTACTGGCATATCTACGCTATATCTTCTATATTATCTTAAAAAAAAGCTAATAATTAACCTGGAAAAAAATAATGCACCCATTAATTAGGCTAACTTCTGTGATTACCATAGATGCTATTTTAGGAATAATAGCTTTTTTTACTGCTTTTTATCTAAGATTAGAAAATTTTCCAAATTCTCCTATTATTATTATTATTCTAGTATTATTAACTACCAGTTTTTCTTTTACTATATTAGGAGTTTATAAGAGAATATGGAGATATTCTTCAACAGAAGATTTATTTGTTATAGCAAAAGCTTCAATTCTTTCTGTCCTCCTAACATCATTTATTTTATTCTTTATGATACGATTAGAAGGTATTCCTCGTTCAACGATGGTAATATTTTTTATTCTATTAACTCTTTTTACTGGAGGAATAAGAATAAGTTATAGACTTTTAAGAGACAAAACCTTATCACCTATAAAAAATATAAATGAAAGAATTAAAGTTATTCTAATTGGAGCAGGAGATGAAGCAGAATCATTTATAAGGAGTTCTCATAAGCCTAATGGGCCCTATCACATTATTGGCATTTTTGATAATGATAAAGGTAAATGGGGAAGAAAAATCAGAGATGTTAATGTAATAGGTCCACTAGAATATATAAATAAAAAAAAATATATTGAATTATTAAAATTAAAAAATATAACAAAAATAATTATTACTGAACCAGATGCTTCAAGAAGTACTATTGAGTTTCTGCTTAAATTTTCTGATAAATATGGAATATCATTATCAAGACTTCCGAGAATTTATGAACTAAACTCTTCGCTTTCTAAGGACCAAAACAAAATTAGACCTATAGATATTGAAGATCTACTTGGTAGAGCAGAAACTAGATTTGATAAAACTAATTTAAAAAAACTTATAAATAACAAAGTAATATTAATTACCGGAGCAGGAGGTACGATTGGGAGCGAACTATCAGAACAAATTTCTGAAATGTCTCCTAAAAAAATTATACTTACTGACTATTCTGAATATGCCCTATGGAATATTAACGACAAAATTTCTTCTAAATTAAAAATATTTGATGTTGTTCCTCTGCTTTTAGATACAAGGGATATAAATTCTGTAGATAAAATATTTAAAGAACATAAACCAGAAATTATTCTTCATACAGCGGCCCTAAAACATGTCCCAATATGCGAAAACCACCCTTTAGAAGCAATTAAAACTAACATTATTGGTACTAAAATTATCGCTAACAAAGCGCAAAAATATGCCGCTAATATTATGGTGCTCATATCAACCGATAAAGCTGTATATCCTTCAAATTTTATGGGAGCTTCAAAAAGAGCTGCAGAAATTCTCATTCAAGGTCTAGACAGAATGAAATCTAATACAAAATTTGTAACAGTTAGATTTGGAAATGTTTTAGGATCCACTGGTTCAGTTATTCCTTTATTTCAAAACCAAATTATACGAAAGGGTCCTATTACAATTACTCACAAAGATGCTACAAGATTTTTTATGAGTGTTAGAGAAGCAGTAGAGCTAGTTTTAATTTCATTAACTTTAAATACTACTAAAGATAAAGGAGGAATAAATGTTCTAAAAATGGGCGAAGCAATGAAAATAGATAATTTAGCCAAACAATTAATTCGCTTATCTGGATTAACTCCGGGAAAAGATATAAAAATTGAATATACAGGACTTAGAGTAGGGGAAAAAATTCACGAATCCCTATTTCATGATGACGAAGAAAAAATTAAAACTGATCATCCAGATATTTTAATTGCAAAATCAAGAGAAATACCTTTTAAAGAAACTATTAATTTAATTGATAATATAGAAAAATTCATTATAGATAATAATTATAGTCAAGCTATAAGTGAACTACGTAAATTAGTTCCTGAATTTAAAATTGACCCTAATAATAATTTATCTTGAGGAAACATGTCACCCAATTTTATTAAAATAAATCGTGCTTTAATTTCACTATCAGACAAAAATAATATCGATATTATAATTAAAATTTTAAAAAAATTTAATGTTGAAATTATTTCTACGGGAGGAACAGCTAAACTCCTGAGAAAAAGAGGGCTAAAAGTCATAGAAGTTTCAGACTATACTGGCTTTCCGGAAATTTTAGATGGCAGAGTAAAAACTTTACATCCTAAAATACATGGTGGACTTTTAGGAAGACAAAAATCTAATAACCATAAAAACCAAATGAAAAAGTATAATATTAAACCTATAGATCTTGTCATAGTTAATCTTTATCCATTTTTAGAGTCAATAAACAAAAAACTTAATTTTGAAGAATGTATTGAAAACATTGATATAGGCGGGCCTTCAATGATAAGATCGGCTGCTAAAAATCATGAAAATGTTTGTGTAATTACTAATACAGAGGATTATGAAGAGTTTGAAAATATAATTAACAATAATGAAGGAGCAACTAGTTACAATCATAGAAAATTATTTGCCACAAGAGCCTTTATGAAGACAGCATATTATGACTCTATAATATCTGAATGGTTTAATAAAAATGAAAAAATTAATTGGCCTGAGACATTCACAATAACTGCAAAATTGTCTAAAGAACTTAGATATGGAGAAAATCCTCATCAAAATTCCGCTGTTTATGAATTAACAAATAAAAACATAAAGGGAGTAATAAAATCAAAACAAATTCAAGGAAAATCTATTTCATATAATAATCTTAATGATGCTGATGCTGCTCTTGAATTAATAAAAGAATTTAAAGAGCCTACAATAGCAATTATAAAACATGCAAATCCATGCGGCGTGGCATCTAACCGTTCTTTAATAAAAGCATGGAAAAATGCTCTTAGAACTGACCCTCAAAGTGCCTTTGGAGGAATAGTAGCTTGTAATAAAGAAATTCATGCAGAACTAGCAATAGAAATGAATAAATTATTTTTAGAAGTAATTATTGCACCTAAATTTTCTAAAAAATCATTAAAAATTTTTTCAAATAAGAAAAATTTAAGATTATTAGAAATAAAAATTTCTTCATTAAAAAATAAAAAGATATTTAAACAATTATCAGATGGTTTTTTATTTCAAGATCAAGACAATATAAATTTAAAAGTAAAAAATCTTAAAATAGTGACTAAAAAGAAACCCACTAAAAAAGAATTTGAAGATTTAATTTTTGCTTTTAAAGTTGCAAAACATGTTAAATCAAATGCTATAATTTATGCAAAAAACAAAACAACAGTAGGAATAGGCGCTGGCCAAATGAGTAGAATAGATTCTACTAAAATAGCTGCCATAAAATCCATAAACGCATCTAAAATAGCCAAATTAAAAAATCCAATGACTTTAAATTCTGTTTTAGCTTCAGATGCTTTCTTCCCGTTTCCTGATGGATTAATTACTGCTGCTAAAGCCGGCATTAAAGCAGTAATCCAGCCAGGAGGATCTATAAAAGATGAAGAAGTAATAAAAGCCGCTAATAAATTAAATATTTCAATGATATTTACTGGTATTAGACACTTTAAACATTAATCTTTTTAGGCTCTGGCACCTTAAGCATCAATATAAAACCAATAATTAAAAAAATTATAATAGTACTCATTCCTAACTTTTGACTATCATAAATTGAAATTACCATTGCAAGTATAGCTGGGCCAAGAAATGCTGTACATTTTCCTGAAACAGCAAAAAAGCCAAAAACCTCGGCATTGTTTCCTCCTTCTATAAACCTTGCCATAAATGATCTACTAGATGCTTGAACAGACCCAATAAAAAACCCAAGAGCAGAACCCAAAACTAAGAAAAAATTTTTATCAGAAATAATTAGAGTAAATATACCTATAATAATTAAAAATATTAATGAAATTAATATTACAAATTTTGGACCTATTTTATCATCTATATATGAAAAAAATAAAGCGCCAAGTCCTGCTGTAACATTTATCATAATCCCAAATACAATAATTTCTGAAAAACTCATGCCAAAAGTACCTGCCGCATATAAACCTCCAAAAGCAAATAATGTGTTTAAACCATCCGTATAAACCATCCTTGCAAGTAAAAATTTACCTAAATCATTGTAGGAAAATATTTTTTTTAAATTTTTAATGACCTCTATAAATACACTTTTATCATGTTTTATTAATTTTTTTTTAGAAAAAGAAATATTATACAATAATGGCAATGAAAATATTAAAAACCATATTGCCACTATAGGTCCTGCTACTCTAATATGAGCAGCCTCCTCTTTACCAATTCCAAATAAGGGATTATCTGTTTGAACAAAACCAAACAAAATAATTAAAAGGCATGCTATTCCTCCTACATAACCCGCGGCCCATGCTTTACCAGAAATTTCTCCTATTTTATTTTTTATTGCAAAACTAGGAATTAATGAATTATAAACAACCCCCCCTAATTCAAAACTTAAATTGGAAATTACTAAAATACATAGAACTAAAATAACACTGGATGGCACAGGATAAGCAAACCAAAAAGCAAATGCGCCCAAGCATGAAATAAGCGTAAATAATATTAACCAAAATTTATGGCTCAAGTTTTTATCTATATGTCTCCCAATAAACGGTGAAAAAATAGCAATTAAAATAGCTGATAAAGAAATTGCCCATCCCCACAGAACAGAAGCTTTTTCTGCATCTCCTACAATAGCTTTTGCAAAATATGCTGAAAAAATAAAAGTTATTATAACTGTAGAAAAAGGCGAATTAGCCCAATCATATAAACAATATGACGTAAAAGGTTTTATTTTTCTAAATAATTTAAAAGCCATTTAATAATTTTTAACTTTATTTTCAATCTCAAAAGCACGGTTAATATTACCTGGATGCATTCTAAAAATAGAATCCTTCATTAAAACAGGCATATAAATAGAAAGCCTTCTAAAATAATCCGCTGCTTTATCTTGTTTAATTCCTGCTCTCAACACATATTCCACACCTAACATATCTGCCTCTGTTTCTTTTTTACCACTTTGAAAAATAAAAACATCACCAATATTTCTAATAATAGGATTATCATTGATAGGTAATGGCAAGGCATCTACTTCTGGCATTCCTTTACCCCCATAATGAACTATATTATGTGCAAGTTCATGACCAATTAAAAATGCTAATTCCTGATCATCTTTGATAAAATCTAATGTAGCAATAGTTATAAATATTTTTGAGCCATCTGCATAAGCATTAGGAATTGGTGAAATCATAGGTTGTACAGGATAACCACAAACAATTTCTGAATTTAATGAAAAATTAAATTCCTCTTCATTTCTTAAAATAATTAACTCCAAATAATTATTTTCTGCTGCTACCTTTAATAATTTTTTATAACTATTAACATTATAATTATTATCATTTATTTTTAATATAAAATCTCCTTCTTTTACCCCTGCTCTATATGCTGGACTCTCTTCCGCAACCGAAACTATCATGACTAAATCATCATTTAGGTTTTTACTATAACTATTATAATATGGAGATGCAGCCAAAAAAGATGGCCTTAAATCTAAATCCAAATCTTTACTACTTGCCACCATTATACCAAAAGCATTAATTCTTCCATCATCACAATAATTTTTATTTGCTTTCATTATTTTCCAAGAGATATCATGCATTTTCCTTGAAGCAGATGCAATTGCTGATATTACTGCATTGCCTTGCAAGGCCATTTCATCTTTATTTAATTCTTCTCTATTAGAAAATAAAGAGGTTTCCTTAAGAGGCATACAAGAAAATATAAAAAAATTAATAAATAAAATTATTAAAATATTTTTATACATTTTTACCTTTACAAAAAATAATAATAAAAATACATGCCATAATAGTTTATGCTAACACTTATAAATAGAGATTCAATTTATTAAAATAAAAATTTTTTATAAAACTAAAGTTGGAGCGGGCGATGAGATTTGAACTCACGACCTACACGTTGGCAACGTGTCGCTCTACCCCTGAGCTACGCCCGCCTATATAAGAAGTGTGAATTTATATGACATTTTAATATAATGGTCAATGTTATATAAATATGAAAAATTTTAATTTATAAAAAAAAAACTAAAATATATAATAAAAATTAACTATAATTATATATATTAATAATTTATATTTTTAATAGGTATATTGTAAATGAGTGATGATAGTAATTTAATTAATCAAAATATTGAAAATAAAACTATATCTGAAACGGATACAGCTTCCTTTGCTAAAGACGTAATAGAAGCATCTAAAGAAATTCCTATAGTTGTAGACTTTTGGGCAGATTGGTGTGCTCCTTGTAAACAACTAGGTCCTATTTTAGAATCTGTAATAAATTCATATAATGGACAAGTCCGATTAATAAAAATTGATGCAGATAAAAATCAAGAGCTAACACAACAATTAAGAATTCAATCTTTGCCAACAGTTTTCGCATTCTTTAATGGACAACCAATTGATGGTTTTTCTGGGGCATTACCCGAGAATGAAGTAAGAAATTTTATAAAAAAAGTAATAGGGGCAAGTGGCGGAGATAAAACAGAAAAAATAAATTCAATGATTGAAGAAGCAGAATCATTATTTGAAAATAATCAATTTGAAGAAGCTCTAAACGCTTTTTCACTCCTTTTATCTGAAGATGCTAATAATTCAAAAGTTATTTCTGGTTACGGAAAATGTTTATTAAAATTAAATAAAGAAAAAGAATTAAATGAACTTATTGAAAGCTTAGAAGAAAACATATTATCAGAACCTCCGTTAGTCAGTTTATTAGCTATGAAAGAATTAGAAATAAAAAATAAAAATGCAGGAAAACCAGAAGATTTTAAAGAAAAAGTTATATCTGATCCCGGAAACCACTCATTAAGATTCCAATTAGCCGAAGCACTTTTAGCTCAAGAAAAAAAAGAAGAAGCAATAGATCATTTATTAGAAATTGTTAAAAAAGATAGAAAATGGGAAAATGATAAAGCAAGAAAAAAAATTATAGAATTGTTAAATGCTTATGGAGAAGATGACCCTCTTACCGCCTCTACAAGACTAAAACTTTCGTCTATTCTGTTTGCATAACATATGAAAAATTTTAAATATATTGGAGACCTTCCTAGCCAAATTCCAATATTCCCATTAAGAAATTGTTTATTACTTCCTAAGGGCAACATAAAACTAAATATATTTGAACCAAGATATTTAAATATGATAGAAGATGCGATATCTAATAATAGATTAATAGGAATGGTTCAAACTTCAGAAAATGAAAAAATATATAACATAGGTTGTGTAGGAAAAATTATACATTTTACGGAAACTAAAGATAACAAATATCTAATCGAATTAAATGGCATTTGTAGATATAAAATTATTAATTATAAACTTACGGATAAAGGATATAATTTAGCAAAAATAGATTATAATAACTTTTTAAATGATTTGTCTTCACAAATTATAAAAATAGATGAAAATAAATTTTTAGATGCATTAAAATATTATTTTAAATTTCAAAATATTGATACAGACTGGGAAATTATTAAAAAGGCTCCTTTAAATTTATTAATAATATCCCTAGCTCAAACATGCCCTTTTAATACAGAAGAAAAACAAATGCTTCTTGAAACTAAAGACATTAATAAACTAGCTTTAAACATGGTATCTCTATTAGAAATAAATTCTGCTGGAGAAACGAAAAATTTAAATTAAAGGATATTTAATGAAAAAAAAAGATACAAAAATTAATAAAAAATTATTAGAAATTCTCGTTTGTCCAATAACTAAAGAAAAATTAGTATATGATGAAAAAAAATCTGAGCTAATAAGCAAAAAAGCAGGCCTAGCATTTCCTATAAAAAACGGTATACCCATAATGTTAATAGACGAAGCACGTAAAATAAAAAATTAAATCCCCATAGCATATTTCATAAAATATTTTTTCATTAAATTAGATTTTTCCACCATAGAAAGACCTGTTCTTCTTAATATTTTTATAGGAAAGCTTTTATTTTCAAATAATTTATTTAAAGCATGAGTCGCACGCACTAAACTATTGACATCTAGCATTCTTTTTCTTTCATAATTATCTAAAAAAATTTTACTTCCAATGTCTAGTCCTAATTCTTTCCTTTTATAACATTCACTTACAAAAATTTTAATATCTCGAATTGTCAAATTAAACCCTTGTCCTGCTATAGGGTGAATGCTATGCGCTGCATCTCCCATTAAAATAAACCTATTTCCTACTAATGATTTGGGAAGGGTCAACTCTAACGGAAATAACGCTTTAAGACCAACTAATTTAACATTTCCCAACCATTCTTTACAATGCAATCCGATCTCGTGTTCAATCATAGGTAAATTATTTTTTGATGCAAAATAACGGCTTTCAGAAATTTCCTTCTCATCTGACCAAATAATAGAAGAACGATGTTTACCTTTATAATTCTTCATAGGTAATATTGCTAAAGGCCCTCCTGGTAAAAATTTTTCAAGAGCTACATTATTATGCTTCTCGGTATGTATTATGCTACATACAAAGGCTTTTTGTTTATACGATAACTTTTTAGCTTCAATACCCATAACCTTTCTACTAATAGAGTTTTTTCCATCTGAAGCCACTACCAAATGACAATTTAGAATTTTCTTATTACTTAAAGTTACCCTAGAAGAAAAATTATCAGAATCTATAGAGACAACTCTTGCTTTAATTCGTTTAATAGTTCCAATTTTTTTATTATTTTTAATTGTTGAATTAATTCCTCTTAATAAATGAGAGTTTTCGATTACATAACCTAAACTATTAATGTTTTTAATTTTTTTAAAAACATTACAATCAAAATTTAAATCAATTTTTGAATTACCATCTTTAATATTAATATTTTTTATAGGCTCAGCATATTTTTTTACTTTTTCCCATACTTTTATAGTTTCATAAAAATTTTTAGGGCCTTCTGCCACTGCTGTAGTTCTTTTATCTATGCCTATTAAATCTTTTACGTTTTTTGGATCAACAATAATTACATTAAAACCTTTTTGCTTCAATGCCAAAGATAATGTCATTCCAGCTAAAGCGCCTCCGCAAATTACAATATCACAATTTAAAATATTAATATCTCCTTAAATCATGCCTGTCTTAAAAATTAAAAGTTTAAATATTATAACTACTATGGCAGAATAAAGTATGCAAATACCTGAAAATATAAAATTTTTATCTGCATTTAATATAGCACAGATTCTGCATAATAAAAAACTATCTCCTATAGATTTAGTAAATTACTACTATTCTGAAATTGAGAAATTTTCTAGTCCAAATCCATATACAATTTTAACAAAAGAAAGAGCTCTTGCTGAAGCTAAAGACTCTCATAAAAGACTAAAAGAAGACAAAGCATTAAGTCCCTTAGATGGAGTACCTGTTGCCTGGAAAGATCTTTTCGACTTTAAAAATATAACTACTATTGGAGGATCTAAGGTTTTAGAAAAAAAAAATAGGATAGCTAGTAAAGATGCTTATGTTGTTTCATTAGCAAAAAAAGCAGGTCTTATACAGATAGGTAAAACTTCTACCGTAGAATTAGCCTTAGGAGGCTTAGGCACTAATACTAATTTTACTACACCTGAAAACACAATTATGAAAGATGTCCCCCGTGTTCCTGGCGGCTCTTCTTCAGGATCAGGAGTTGCTTTATCCAATAATTTATGTGCTGCAAGCTTTGGCACGGATACAGGAGGGTCCGTTCGAATACCTGCTGCATGGAATAAACTCATAGGTTTAAAAACTTCTATAGGAAGGATTTCTCTTAATGGCGTACTTGAACTTGCGTCTACTTATGACACCGTAGGTCCTTTAACAAATAGTGTTAAAGATGCAAGCCTTTTGTTTTCTATATTAACAGAACAAACATATTTTGATTTAGAAAAACTAAACCCTAAAAACATTAATTTAATATCTGTAAAAGGTATGCCTTGGGAAAAATGTGATACAAAAATTATAAATACTATTGAAGCAGTCATAAATAAGCTTTCTATAAAAGGGATAAAAATTACAGAAAAAAAAATTCCAGAAATCGAAGAAATGCATAAACTTTTATTGGAACATAATGGTGGAACCACCATTGCTGAAGCCTATAATAAATGGAAAGGTATTGTAGAAAAACATTCGGATTTATTTGATAAAAATGTTTTAAATAGAATGTTAAAAGGAAAAACAATAAATCAAAATAGTTTAAAAATTATTTATGATGCGGAAGAACTATATTCTAAAAAATTAAATATTTCTACTTCAGATTATGATGCCCTTATAATGCCTACTATTCCCATATTACCGCCAGAAATAAATAAAGTAACAAATGATGAAAGAATATATAATAAATATAATACATTAGCTTTAAGAAACACTAGAATAGCAAACTCTTTAAGAATGTGCGCAATAACGCTGCCTTGTCCATCTAACAAACCTATTGGAATAATGCTTTGTATGAATAAAGGAAATGATGAAAAACTATTAACTTTAGCAGATACTATATATAATATTATTAAAGAATAAGGAACAAAGACTGCCCCTTATTCTTTCTTCTTCTAATATTATGCGTTATATCCTTTTTCACCATGTATAGATGTATCAAGACCCTCTGTCTCCTGATCATCAGATACTCTTAAACCAATAGTTTTTTTGATAATTGATGTTATTATCCACGTAATAACAAAACACCAAACACCTACTGCAATAACTCCTATTAATTGAGTAATAAACTGATTTCCTATACTCATTTCTGATAGACCTAACCCCCCAAATTGTGCGGCTCCTAAAGGTGCAGTAAGTAAAATACCCAATATACCTCCTATACCATGCACAGCCATAACATCTAAAGCGTCATCTATTTTCCATTGGTTCTTTATAATGCCTACCATTTTATAACAAATTATTCCTGCAAGGAATCCTATAATAATCCCTCCTATAGGGCCAACAAAACCGGATGCAGGAGTAATTGTAGCAAGACCGGCAATAGCGCCAGTGGCTGCTCCAACTAAAGTAGGTTTCCCATGGGTTGCCCATTCAATTCCCATCCACGTTAAGGTTGCAACTGCCGCTGATATATGAGTAACTGTAATTGCCATTCCTGCTGCGCCGTCAGCTGCTAAAGCAGAACCTCCATTAAAGCCATACCAGCCTACCCATAACATTGCTGCACCAACAAATACTAAAGCAGGATTATGAGGAGGCTTAACATCATCTGGGAAACCTTTTCTAGCTCCTAACATTTTAGCAATTACTAAAGCAGCTATTCCACAATTTAAGTGAACGACTAAACCGCCTGCAAAATCTTGAATGCCCATTTGAGCTAACCATCCTCCGCCCCAAATCCAATGGGTAACAGGAGCATAAACTGCTATTAACCATAAACCAGAAATCCACAAAACAGCAGATAACTTTATTCTTTCAACATAAGCTCCAACTATCAATGCTGGAGTTATTATAGCAAAAGTCATTTGAAACATGAAAAATACATCTTCAGGAAGATTTCCTGATTCTGTAGAAGTTCCAACTCCTCTTAAAAATATCCTGGATAAATCACCAATATAAGCGCCGTCTCCTGAAAAAGATAAACTATAACCACAAACTAGCCAAATTATAGAAGCTAAACAAGCTATAGAAAAACACTGAACTACAACTGATATAATATTGCCCGCCTTAACAAGGCCTCCATAAAAAAGTGCTAAACCTGGTAAAGTCATTAACAAAACTAAAGCAGTAGAAGTTAAAATCCACGCTGTATCTGCACCTACCATAATTCCCCCCTATAAATTATTAAAATTAAAATAGCCTAAAAAACAATCATTAAAAATTTAATATGTTTAAATATTA
>TARA_B100000686_G_scaffold37151_1_pt1 | contig 24995 bp, 24 predicted proteins | sample TARA_B100000686 | Tara Oceans TARA_B100000686 (sample SAMEA2622733) | marine metagenome | biome: marine biome (ENVO:00000447); feature: marine epipelagic mixed layer (ENVO:xxxxxxxxx); material: "saline water (ENVO:00002010), including plankton (ENVO:xxxxxxxx)" | depth 150 m | reverse complement strand
TTGCGTAATTTCTATTTTTGTTATTACCGGGCTAGACATATAGGGCCTCCTTTTATTGATAGAATTCCTGATACCTTACAGATATCTGAATTAAATTGTAATATCTTTAGTCAAACCAAACGTGTCTTACAAAATTGTCTATATAGACAACTAAATAAATGGAGTTCAAATTGTTAAAAGAAATGGATCTCACCGGTCGAGTAGCCGTTATAACTGGTGGCGGCAGAGGAATTGGAAGAGAAATCGCACTTGCGATGGCTGAATGTGGAGCAGATATCGCTTTAGCCGCGAGAACTGAAGAAGAACTTGAGTCGGTAAAACAAGAGGTAATTGAAAAAGGAAAGCGCTGCATCGCTTTACGAACTGACGTATCGGACTCAAAACAAGTGGATAATCTTGTTGAAAATACAATCTCCGAATTTGGGCAAATCGACATTATGGTAAATAATGCCGGTGCTTTGCACTTCCTACCGCTAGTACCTATACCAGATCAAGTGCCTAATCCTGCAAGACTTTCAAGGACGCCGGATTCTAGGATAAGCGACGATGAATGGCAAAAGATAATGGATGTTAATGTAAACGGCGTAATGTATGGATGCAGGGCAGTTGCACCTCATATGATAGATAGAGGTTATGGCAAAATTATAAATATTTCTTCCAGTAATGGCGCGCAGGGCGTTCCATACTGTGCCCCATATAATGTGTCTAAGGCGGCAATCAATATGCTTACTAGAGTTCTAGCTTTAGAATGGGCTTCATATGGAATAACAGTAAACGGGTTGGCTCCCGGGTCTTTTCACACTGAAATGACTAACGCTGTGTGGTCAGATGCTAAATCTGTTGAAAAACATATAGACGCAATTCCTGTAAAACGTGGAGGTAAATTGCGAGATCTGGGCATATTTGCTGCTTATTTGGCAAGTGAAGCCAGTGATTATATGACCGGACAAGTTGTATATATAGATGGAGGCAGAACTGCTGTTTGAATCAATATCTAAATCAATAGTGAGGTAAGAATGTTTCGAATAAGAAGAATATGTAAACCTAAAACTCGCTCTGACACATGGAAAGTTGCAGGCATCTTAAAAAATGTTTGCGCTGAATATGAGAAAAAGGGCAGAAGCCCAGCAACAATTGTAATAGGCGGATTCGGCACACCGGGCGCTGAAATAACTGTAACTGCCGAATGGGACCAGGAGTCAATAGAGGCTAATCTCAGAAAAGACGTTCCGGAAATAATTATGAGTAAATATAGTGGTGAACTAGCAAAACTAATTCAATCGAATGAAATACAATTTTATGAGATTGCGACTGACGAAAAATTAAATCAATGGGGCGTTGCTTAAAGACTTAAAAGCTGAATATCATTTATTAGTGTCCGACTAGGGCTACATAGCCGGAATCACCCAACATTTCAGCAACATATTCAGCCAATTCAGTGGTGGCTTCCACTTTAATTAATGGCCATGCTAATTTAACCACACTATTCGCGGTTTTTACTTCCATTTCCACCTCATCATTTCCTGTATGCTCTAATAGTTCGCGAATTAAATTATTAAGCAATACTTTATCCGCCTCTATTTTCTTTGACTCAATAATTGTTATCAGCAATCTCTTCTCCAAAGAGTTTGAAGATTGCTCAATACTTGTTTGTATGTCTTTATTCTTATTCATATTCATATTAGATCCGTTGGTAGATATTATCTGAGGTTTTGAATCCTCCTTGCTTTCCGTTTCCAGTACTTCAACTAAAGGCCCTTCATCCAAAAACAGACTTGATCCAACATTTTGTCCTAGCTGATCTGATGAGCTTATAGGTAAATCACTAAGCACAAATTCACTGATTTCTGCCGCAGATATACTGATTTGTTCTTCACCTCGGTCTTTAACAATCCCCGTTATTAACACAGGTTTACCATCTTTAAGTATTTCCCGTGTTGTAGCCAATAATTCTTCCCATACAAACACCTCTATAGAACCATTGAGCAAAACGACATTAACAATACAAAATGCCTTACCATTACGAGTATTTCTATATGATATAGATTGAATCTGACCTGCAATCTTGATTTTTTTATTGTTCATTTCGGAGTGAATCGAATCACGTGAAACCACCGTATTAGAGTCTGCATTAGCAACAATAAGAGCAAGGGAATCTTTACTTGATAAATTAACCCCTAACAATTCCAATTCCCACTCTCCTTTTTGATTCTCAGTTGTATGTCCCTCTTCAATTTCAATCTTTGTTAATGGAGCCTGAACAGATTCTCCAAACATGTCGAACATTGATGTCTGATCAGAATCCCTTAGGTGAGTCTCACTTTGTGCCAAACTAACAACTCTATCCGCCACGCTCAGTATGGAAGTTCTATCTCCAAAAGAATCAAATGCTCCTACTTTAATTAGGCTATCTAAAGCTTTACGATTCAACCCAGTCATATCGGCCAATCTACACATCTCCTCAATAGAACTGAATTCGCCGTGTTCATGTCTAACATTAATCAATTTCTCCAAGGCGGTAATACCTACATTTTTTATAGAAGACATTCCAAATCTTATAGATAATTCAGACTCATCTTGTTCATATAAAGAAAAGTCTACTTCTCCCGAATTGATATCTGGTCCTTCAACTTTGATTCCCAACCTCAGACACTCTCCAACTGCTATAGAAACTCTTTCTGCATTACCAGAATAGGCATTCAGTAATGATGTCATGTATTCACCTGTGTAGTTTGCTTTAAAATATGCTGTCCAGTATGAAATCAATCCATAACTGATACTGTGAGCTTTATTGAATGCGTAGCCTGCAAAAGGTTCAACCAATTCAAACACTCTATCTGCAACATCCTGTGAATAACCTTGATTCAATGCTCCATCAATAAATCTTTGGCGTTCCTCAGCCATAATCTCAGGTATTTTCTTTCCCATTGCCTTTCTAACTACATCTGCCTCTCCAAGAGAATATCCAGCGAACCTTCTGGCTATATACAAAACCTGGTCTTGAAACACGATAACTCCATAAGTTTCTTTAAGTATCTCTTCCAAGTCCTCATGAGGATAATATGCCTCACTCCTGCCATGTTTTGCATCGATGAACGTGTCAATATGCTCCATGGGGCCAGGCCGATAAAGAGCAATCATGGCTGCGACGTCTCCCAAGGATGATGGCTTCAAATCTTGTATATATCTTGTCATCCCTGTACTTTCTAATTGAAACACACCCACAGTTTCACCATTTGAAAGCAAATCAAAAGTCTTAGAATCATTTAACGGTATATCCGTTAGTGCAAGGTGTTGGCCCGTACGCGCTGAGATCAGGTCCCGTGTCCTTGCTAAAATTGTCAGGTTTGCAAGTCCTAAAAAGTCCATTTTAAGTAAGCCAAGGTCTGCAAGAGGTTTCATCGCATATTGTGTAGTATTAACTCCATTCTCAAAACCTTTTACTGGTCTTTGTAGAGGTATGTAATCTTCTAGTGGTTCTTTGGAAATAACTACTCCTGCAGCATGAGTACTCGAATGTCTAGTTAATCCCTCAACTCCCTTAGCTGTATCTAAAAGTTTATTCACGGCTTGATCATTTTTATACAAGTCGGCAAGTTCCATGCTCGAATTTACAGCCTCATCTAAAGTTATATGTAATTTTTGCGGAACTAATTTAGCAACCCTATCAACCGCAGGATAAGGCATAGCTAATGCCCTCCCTGAATCCCTAATTGCAGCCCTAGCTCCTAATGTGCCGAATGTAATTATTTGAGCTACATGATCTTCTCCATATTTTTCAACGACATAATTGATAACTTCATCACGCCTGTCATCTTGAAAGTCCATATCTATATCAGGCATCTCTTTACGTTCAAGGTTCAAAAACCTTTCAAAAACTAAATCAAAATCTAAAGGATTGATATCTGTTACACCTAAACAAAAAAGCACTAAACTAGCTGCAGCACTGCCTCTAACGGCAAAGAATATATCGTGTTGTCTCACAAAACGGGCAATATCCCATACAACTAAGAAATAATTAGGAAAGTGTGTGTCTTCTATGACACGTAATTCATATTTAAGTCTCTGCTGCTCTTTTTCACCCGGTTTAGAAATTCGATTTATTAACCCTTCGTTACATAGCTCAGTTAAAAATTCTATTGAAGTTTTTCCGTCAGTATCTTTATATTCCGGCAGCCGTAACGTTTCGAAATCAAGCTCCAAGTTACATTTATCAGCAATTACAGATGTATTGGATATGGCTTCTGGCAAATCTTCGTAAATTTCAATCATTTCAGAGGAGCTTTTAAGATAATATGAATCCTCTTCCATTCGTAATCTTTTGGAATCTTGCACATTTGTATTGGTATGAATACAAATTAATATATCCTGGAAAGGCGCATGCTCCCTTAATACGTAATGAGCATCATTAGTGGCTACTATGCCGATATTAAGATCATCTTTAAGCTTTAAAAGACCTTCATTAATTGCTGGAAGATCCGGAACATCACCATGACGCATTATTTCCAAATAGTAATCTTCGAATGTTTCCTGATACCATTCAGCTGCCGATTTAGCATCATCTAAGCGCCCCTCAATGATTGCACGAGGAACTTCCCCGCTTGGGCATCCAGACATCACAATTAGACCCTCGCTGTATTTCTCTAAAGAATCTCGATCTACTCTAGGCCTGTAATAGAATCCTTCCAGATGAGCTAGTGTCACTAATTTAACAAGATTTTTATATCCAGTATTATTCTTTGCTAAAACCGTTAAGTGATATGGTCTTTTATCAGATGCCTGTCGCTCCAGCCTGCTAGTAGGCGCCACATATAATTCACATCCAATTATGGGCTTGACTCCGTAGCGTTTAGCTATTTGATAAAAATCAACTGCCCCATACAATCCTCCGTGGTCGGTAATAGCTAAAGCTTCCATCCCCAACTCAGAGGCTCTTTTTACTAATTGCTCAAGACGGCTAAGTCCGTCGAGCAAGCTATACTCGGTGTGGACGTGCAAATGTGAAAATTTATGATTATCTGTCAAATTAGTATTTAAAATTCTTATGTTTTTAACAACGCTATATTATAGGCACGAGTATATACTTTTCCAGTCAAAATATACCGATTTCGATAACGTGTTTCATGACAATAGAAAAAGGCCTCCAAATTCATGGAGGCCTTTTAATTTACTGGTTTTATACTATTGTTTAGTAATCCATTGGTGGAGCCGCAGGCATTGGTGGCTCTGGTTCTTTAATATCAGTAATTAAAGATTCAGTTGTAAGCACCATAGCTGCAACGCTGGCTGCGTTTTCAATAGCTGCTCTGGTAACTTTAGCCGGATCCATGATGCCTCGCTCGAGTAGTGGCGTGAAATCTCCAGTTTCGGCATCGTAACCCATATCCCCTTCGTTTTCCAACGACTGAGAAAGAATAACATCACCAGATACTCCAGTGTTTTCTGCAATTAACTTCATTGGAGCTTCTAGAGCTCCTTTAAGAATCTCTACAGCAGTAGCATCATCACCTTTCAACTTCAATTTATCCAAAGCTTGCCTAGCTCTAATTAAAGCTAGTCCGCCTCCAGGCACAATACCTTCTTCAACTGCAGCTCGGGTTGCTGACAATGCGTCTTCAACTCGATTCTTTTTCTCTTTTAACTCAACTTCTGTAGCAGCGCCCACTTTGATTATTGCAACACCGCCTGATAGCTTAGCCAATCGTTCTTGAAGTTTTTCGCGATCGAAGTCAGAAGTGGTTTCTTCAATCTGAGCTTTTATCTGATTAATTCGACCTTCAATGTCTGCTTCTGTGCCAGATCCATCAACAAACGTAGTATCTTCTTTACTAGAGACTACTCTTCTCGCTCTACCTAAATCTGCAACTTCCACAGAATCTAACTTACGACCAACTTCTTCACTAATAACGTTTCCACCTGTGAGGATCGCTATGTCCTGTAACATAGCTTTACGCCGATCACCAAAACCTGGAGCCTTAACACCTAGAATATTCAATGTTCCTCGCAATTTATTCACTACGAGAGTAGCCAAAGCTTCACCATCGATATCCTCAGCGATAATTACCACATTCTTGGTAACCTTCAATATGTTTTCCAAAGCAGGCAAAATATCTGCAACCGCAGAAACTTTTTTATCCGTGATTAGAATATATGGATCTTCTATTTCAGATTCCATTCTCTCTGGATTAGAAACAAAGTAAGGAGAAATATAACCACGATCTATCTCCATGCCTTCTACAAACTCTTGTTCGTATTCGAGGCCTTTTGATTCTTCGACAGTTATTACGCCGTCTTTTCCGACTTTTTCCATAACTTCAGCAATTAAGTCGCCCATAACTTCATCATGAGCAGAAAGTGATGCTACTTGAGCTATCTGAGTTTTGCCCTCAACAGGTTGAGACATGTCTCCGATTGCTTTCCTTAATGTAACTACTGCTGTATCGATTCCACGCTTAAGAGCCATAGGGTTAGCACCAGCAGCAATATTCTTAAAGCCTTCTCGAATAATTGCCTGAGCTAAAACGGTAGCGGTTGTTGTACCGTCACCTGCTACGTCATTTGTCTTAGAAGCAGCCTCTTTGAGAAGCTGGGCTCCCATGTTTTCAAATTGGTCTTCTAATTCAATCTCTTTTGCAATTGTTACTCCATCCGAAATCACCTGTGGTGGTCCGAATTTTTTATCCAACACTACGTTACGCCCACGCGGTCCGAGAGTTACCCCAACCGTATCAGCGAGTTTATCGATACCAGCCTTCATAGAAGCGCGAGCATCTTCGCTATATTTGATCTGTTTAGCCAAATTAAAGTCCTCCTGAAATAGTTACCGTACTAGAATTTTTGTGCCGGTAACATTATTAATCTATTTCTTGAAAAGAATATCGTCTTCTCTGACAATCAGATATTCTGTATCACCTTGTTTATACTCGGTACCGGCATATTTTGAATACACAACAATGTCTCCAACCGACACCTCTAACTCAGTTCGCGAACCATCTTCGTTAAGTTTGCCTGGTCCCACAGCTACTACTTTACCTTCCTGTGGTTTCTCCTTTGCTGTGTCAGGGATATAAATTCCTCCAGCTGAAATCTGTTCGTCAGAATCCATTGGTTCAATTACAACCCTATTACCAAGCGGTTTGAAATCTGCCATTATTCACTATCCTCCTAGTGTTTTAATGATATTTGACTAGGTCATTATGTTTTAATATGACCTGTTAAATAGTCTTAGATAATTAACATTCGACGTCTTTTTTGACAGTACCTATCCAATAAGACAACAAAAAATTGTAAAAAGAGGACAGTGCATATGTCAATAGAAATGTAAAATTAATGATCTATACTGAACAATTATCAAGCAATGGATAAACAAAAACAATACAAAAACAGTTTAAACGCCCAAATATACGGCTTAGTAACTGCGATATTTGTCACAATGAGGCCAAAGCAATGGAGTAAGAACCTCCTAATTTTCTTCGCTTTGCTATTTAGCGTGCAAGAATCGTGGGACATAACAAAATGGTCAACTATGGATTCCATGCTGACTAGCTCCATAATTGCTTTTATTATATTTTCGGTCATATCAGGAGCTGTTTACTTAATCAATGATGTAATCGATTACGAAAAAGATAGTATTCATCCGGTAAAATCATTGAGGCCAATTGCTGCAGGTAAGCTTTCAAAAAAAAATAGCATAATTGCCGGGTGCTCACTTCTTGCAATCGGATTAACCTCATCCTTTTTACTGCATATAAATTTTGGATGGATAGCCATTGCCTATATAAGTCTAATGACTTCATATTCGATAGGCCTTAAAAATGTTGTTCTTATTGATTGCTTTGCTATTAGTGCAGGCTTTGTACTTAGAGCAATAGCTGGAGCTGCAGTTGTAGATGTACCAATCTCGTTATGGCTTTACTTATGTACTGCTTTAGGGGCACTGGTAATTGCATTAGGTAAACGTAGAAGCGAATTAACACGATCTGGAGATAAAGCAGAGTTACAACGATCCAGCCTGAAGTCTTACTCATTAAAATTAATCGATAGCGTTTCTGTAATAGCTATCATATCCACCATAATCGCTTACATTACTTATACTTTCATAGCAACAAATTTACCAGATAATTACCTGATGACATTGACAATACCGATGGTAATATATGGTTTGCTTAGATACGCATATTTGGTACATTTTAAAAACTTGGGCGAATCGCCAGAAGATTTGTTGCTGTCAGACAAGCACTTGCTCGGTACAGTTACAATTTGGATCGTAGTTACCGCTTTAGTACTAGTTATATTCAGGTAAATCTAAAAAAAACGTAGTAAAACAACATAAGAGACATAATTGAGTCCTCCCGACATACTATTTAACTTCATACCTGTGTGGGTTGGTGTCTACACACTAACTGCAATATTTTTTGGTGTCGCAACTTTCATACTTTATAAGGGCGCTATTCGTCTAATACTTCTTGGTCAAAAATCTGACCTTATGGAAAATAAATTACAACGATTTATAGGGATACTAAAACCTGTATTTGGGCAAACTAAAGTTCTCCAAGGGTTTTCATTAAAGACTGATGTTGCAGGGCTCGCACATTTCTTTATTTTTTGGGGGTTTTTATCTTTTGCATTAAGTTATGTTTTGTTTATATTTGGTGACTCTATTTCACATCGATTTTCAGAGATTATATTGACTGCAAAAGGAGTACAGGTTTTTGCTTCATATCTTGATGTTTTAGCTATAGTATTTTTATTCGTTATACTCCTTGCCGTAGGAAGAAGATGGTGGAAAACTCCTAGGAGACTTTCATTCGATTTAACTCAAAAACTCGATGCAGCAGTCATACTGGCATTCATTACCATGCTTATGTGTTTAACAATTCTTACAGAAGCTTTTTATGTTGCCGGAAATGGCACTGGCCCCCACGCTGAAGCTTTAATCGGTAAAGCTGTCGGAGAAGCTTTGATATCAGCTAATTTCCCTGAGAGTTTGGCATTAGCTATGCATGAGATTGGCTGGTGGCTACATGTACTCGTAATACTTTCATTTTCCATAGTAATTCCTCTTTCTAAACATACACACCTACTCGGTGCACCAGTTAACTTCTTTTTCCGATCCTTGGAAACACCGGGAACTCTTACCACTCCCAACCTCGAGAAGGTTGAAGCTTTCGGTGCACTTAATATTCAAGATTTCACATGGAAACAATTACTTGATGGATATGCATGTGCTGTGTGTGGCAAATGCAGTGACGTATGCCCTGCAAATTTCAGTGGTAAAGTTCTTTCGCCAATGCATATTGTCGCCAGCCTGAAACAACATACGCAAAAAGTTGGACCATCCATAATACACGGTGACACCATTGAAAAAGATAATCCTTTAGTCCCTAATGAAATACCCCAAGAAGCTATTTGGGATTGCTTAACATGCGGAGCATGTGTATATGAATGCCCAGTTGGCGTGGAGCACGTGCAAACGATTGTTGATGTTCGCAGGCATCTAGTTATGGAAAAAGCCGAAATACCGGAAACCGGACAAGCAGCGTTAGTCAGCCTGGAGCAGCGTGGCCATCCTTGGAGAGGTACAACCTACAGTAGGACTGATTGGATGGAGGACATGAATGTGCCAACAATTGATGAAAACCCTGAAGCAGATTATCTTCTATGGATAGGATGTACATCTTCTTTAGATAAAAGAGGTCATTCAGTCGCTAGGTCTTTAGCAAGGGTCCTTCAAAGAGCAAATGTTAACTTTGCTGTTTTAGGCCAAAAAGAAACATGTACAGGAGACCCTGCACGAAGATTAGGTAATGAATATCTGTATCAAAACATGGCTAATCAAACTATCGAAACTTTAAAAGCTCATAAAGTAACCAAAATAATCACATTGTGCCCTCACTGCTTCAACGTGATGAAAAACGAATATCCTCATTTAGAAGGAGATTTCGAGGTCATACATTACAGCAAATTCGTGGATGAGCTGATAACCAATGGTAACTTAACAGCTATTCGGGAAATAAAAGAAAATGTGTCTTATCACGATTCTTGCTATCTAGGCAGACAAAACAATATTTATGAAGAACCTAGAAATGTAGCATCCTCAATACCAGGATTGAATTTATTGGAGATGAATAAAAACAGAGAAAAGGGATTTTGTTGTGGTGCTGGAGGCGGCCATGCTTGGCTCGAAGAAAATGCAGGAACCAGAACCAACCATATGCGCACGGATCAATTCTTAGAAACTGGCGCAGACACCGTCGCAGTTTCGTGCCCATTTTGCCTGCAAATGTTTGATGAGGGTTTAAGCTCCAGAGACAAGTCTAAAAAAAGAAAGGCTGTTGATCTAATAGAGCTTGTTGACCAAAGCACAGTGGCACCGGATGAGAAATAGAGCAATATGAACAAACTGAACTCAACTGAACTAGAACGATTATTTTCTTTGCATGCAGAGAAAAATAAATCCCCAAAACTAAAGGCACATACAATACAGAATTTTGCAGAATCTCCAATAAACGTGTGGTGTGACTACCATGCTGACCCAAACAATAAAGATCCAATTAGCGATTTCCAACAATTAATGTTTTCAGAGGGCAAAAAACATCATAACTTTGTTAACGAAACCTTGTTTTCCACTGCGGTTAATCTGCCATTCGCCACAGAAGCGGATGGGTTCACGCAAGTACTTAAACTTATGAGCGAAAAGGCAATTGGTATTCTAGATATGCCGCTGATTTGTAAAGACCTAGACATTAGTGGTCGACCGGACATAATGAGGAAAGTTAGTGATCAACCTTCAGTTTTTGGAAGCCATTCCTATGAAATAATTGAAATTAAATCCGCTAAAAATATAAAAACCTCTCATATATTACAAGCTGCAATATACAATCGAATGATAGGTGCAATACAAGAATTCACACCACCGATTTTTTATCTAATTAATGGTGATTTAGAGGAATTTCCATATTATGCAGAAGAGTACGACGAGCAATTAGACGAGATAATCCAACAACTCATAAATGTTATAAATGGAGAAACAATAGCTCCTACTTTGAGAGGAGCTCGATGGCCTTGGGAATCCTATGTAAATAACCTTGCTATAGCTGCTAATGACGCATCTCTAATACCCGGCATCAAATCAAGAAGACGTGAACATCTAGTTGATGCAGGTTTTACAACTGTAAACGAAATTGCGGAAGCTTCCAACGAAGACTTGGAAAATATAAAAGGGATTGGCAATACTACCGCTGAAAAAATGATCGCTTGTGCCAAGGCTTTGGATCGTCAATCCATATTTTTTAAACAGCCATCACCAGAATTACCTAAACACGATACTGAAGTATTCATAGATCTAGAAGGAAGTAATCTCTATCCGAGTAAGTCAGGGTCTGCAATGGTGAACTACCTGATTGGAACTGTTGTTAGAACAAATAATTCTGCTGAAGAATTTGTTTCCTTTTTTGCTGATACTCCCGATCAAGAGGCAGATAACACTAAAGCGTTTTTCAAGTGGGCTTGCTCTTTAGAAGATCCTGTTTTCTATCATTGGCACAATTATGAAAAAACTCAGCTTCAATTGATGGGTGAGGGTTTTGAAATTAATGATGATAGTTTACAGTTTGTTATAGACCGCCTAATCGATTTGAGTCCCATTGTTTTGAAATCCTATGCTTTCCCAATTTACAAGGAAGGTTTAAAAGAAATAGCCCAATATCTTGGTTTCAGCTGGACTCTCGATGATGTAGATGCCATGGGTTCAATAGCATTATTTACTGATTTTGTTGAGTCTGAAGGAAAAGACCTAGAAAGCAAAATTAAAATTTTGACTTACAACGAAGATGATTGTCAGGCTACAAAATTTATTTTTGACTGGTTAAACTCAGAACTTGTTAGTTAGACTCAGTTTCACCTGAAAAAATCAATTGGTATAAAGTGCCTCCTACTAAGCCACCAAGTATTGGAGCTACCCAATATATCCAGTGGTCAGTCCAGAAACCAGATGCAATTGCAGGACCTAAACTTCGTGCAGGGTTTATACCAGCGCCTGTTAATGGCACTGCAACAAGATGAACAACGGCAACTGTAATACCGATTGCTACCGGTGCCATAACTCCAGGTCCTCTTTTATCCATAGCTGTAGCAAACACCACAAATGATAATAGGAAAGTAAATATTACCTCGATACCAAATCCCATGCCAACGGACACACCCTCTCCTAGCCCATGAGCACCTAAATTTCCTTCATTAACATCTGGAATAACAGACATTAATATCAGCGCAGCAACAATACCACCTGCAATCTGGCCGACTATGTATAAATTGCCTCTTACCCAGCTAATTTTCCCATTGATTATTGCTGCGATAGTAATCGCAGGATTTAGGTGGCCACCTGATATATGACCTACAGAATATGCAAGCAAACAAATAGCCAAACCGTGTGCTAGAGCTATAACAACTAGCCTTCCGGTGTCCAGCCCACCTGAGCTAGCGATTCCACTAGCTGCGACGGCACCTGCGCCTATGAACACAAAGAGTCCTGTTGCAAAAAATTCCGCCAGGCATTGCCGCCAGGCATTAACATCTTTAATTTCCGTGATCATACTTTCAAGCATTTTGCTCAATTTACGTCTCCCAAAAGTGACTACTATAGATCAGGAAATCCTAATAGTGTGGAACAGATAAGTCAAAGGATTTATTGATAATGTTTAAAGGTTTAAAGATTTTATAAACTTTATAAGACCTGGCGCCTTCTCAGGGTATCTAACCGCATAGCCTATCGATGCTTCCAATAAGCCAGCAGGATTACCTGTATCAAAATGCTCCTCTGGAAACTCATATCCATAAACATCCTTTTCCTTAGCCTGGGCATTAATTGCATCGGTTATTTGTATCTCGCCTAGTGCGCCTTTCGTCGTTTGCTTAATATATTCAAAAATTTCATTTGTGAATATATATCTGCCAATTATTGCTAGGTTTGATGGGGCATCCTCTATTTTTGGTTTTTCTACACATTTAGTAATCCGATGTGTCGAAATATCAATTTGTTGAGATTCCACTATACCCAAAAAAGGTACCCTTTCATCTTCAACCGATTTTAAAGCCAAAACCGCTGTATCGTGCCTAGAATGAATTGAAATCATTTGTTTGATTGTAGGTGCTTCACCAATAATCAAATCATCGGGCAGTATTACACAAAAAGATTCCCCATTAACCCATTTTTCAGCCTGAAGAATTGCATCTCCTAGCCCATTTGCCTCTTCCTGTAATATAAATTCAATTTGCATGTCAGCTACACTTTCAAAGTATTTTTGAATGTCAGAATTGAGACCAGATACAACAATAGCTAAGCTATTAATACCGCTTTTTTTCAATTCAGTAACTGCAAAATCAATCGTCGGAATATTAAAAACTGGCAACATGACTTTGGAAACCGATCGTGTTACAGGCAAAAACCTTGTTCCAAGACCAGCTGCAGGTATAACTGCTTTTTTAATACTTGATCCCATTAAGCTGTCGTTTCTCCGGTCCTATAAATGGTTCTTAATTTAGGTAGTGATGTCGATATAGCCATTAAAAATACCACAAATATTAGTCCTGTAATTATAAATATGACACGAGCATTAAATAAATCCGCAAGGAATCCATAACCCAAATTGGCGAATGCCATGATGCCTCCAGCATGCAACACATACAGGCTAGATACACGTCCTCGCAACCTATCTGGACACACAGTCAACACGTAGACATTAGTAATTGCCATAAAGCTTGCCTGTGTTGCACCCATGAAGCCTGCAAACAACATAGCTAAAGCTGAGTCTTGCATCAAGGCCATTAAGATAGGTGTGATACCACTTCCGACGCCTGACCATAGTAAAACCCAACCTTTATGTTTTTCCTGGTTTAGCCCAGCTACAAGTAATACTCCGATAATTGATCCGGCTCCAAATGCCATTACCAAATATCCTAGGATAGATCCATCGGTTGCTTTTAAGGTCTCGCGAGAAAAAATGGGCATTATAGACTCAAATGACATAACTAATGCGCAGTGAAAAGCAACTAATATAATAAAAATTGAAATTATTTTATGTGTGTATATATATCTAAATCCTTCCAGCATTCCTGAAACAACATAACTAATACCATTTGATATCTCCATAGCTCTGCTATTGATACCAAACAAGGAACGCTTCGCTTCTTTAGTAATATAACTTGTTTGAATCTTAGAAGTTATGCTTCCATATGAAACTGTAGTACAAAACATAGCGGACAGAGCGCTAAGTGCTGTAAAAACTGCACTAAGAATTAATACGGTTTTAATTCCTCCAGGAATAATAGTAAAACCAGATATTGATATAGCAACCCCGCTAGCCAATAAAGGTGAAGCAATTAATAACCCGAAAAAACGTGAACCATGATGAGTTAATGCGTTTAGGGTTATAGCATTTAGCATATGCTTTTTATCTACCTGATTCGGAATTAAAGCCTGTATTGCCGGTTCCATTACAGCTCTAAGTCCACCTGCCAAAAACGCTCCAACAGCTAAATGCCACAAATCTAAAGAGTCTGTAACAGCACCAACAGCGATAAGTACAGCCAAAATTGTATTGCCAAAAGATGTAGCTAGAACTACATTTTTACGATTATATCTATCTGCAAAAAATCCGCCAAGAGCAGAAAAAATCAAAAATGGTAAAAGGCTTGAAAAAGCAATTATCCCAGGCCACCTCGAACTTCCTGACTCTTCCACAGCTATCCATGTCGCAGTGACTGTAAAAATCCACATTCCACCAAATGAAAATACGCCTGTCAGCCAAATATAACGAAAATCAGGGTACCTAATTAACGACACTAAATGGTCCCTTATTGGCAGAATAATGAATTTATTTAACAGTTTTTGCATTTGATAAACTCCATTATTACAGATTTAAGCAGCAATGGAATTATTACATCTATGTGAAAAACACAGGCATTATATTTTCAAAACGTCAAATAAAAGGAGGAATCATGTCATTAACAAACAAGGATTGTGTGAAAACTAAAGCTGACACCCCAAAATTACCAGACTCTGATATAAAAAAACTGCTGAAGGAAACCCCTAGCTGGGCAATCTCTCATGACACTGAGATACCTCATCTAGCAAGGGACTTTTCGTTCTCTGATTATTTATCAGCATTAAAATTTATAAATAAAGTTGGAATTGAATCAGATAAACAAGACCACCATCCTAAGATCACTTTAGAGTGGGGACTAGTTAGGATTGAATGGTGGACCCATTCGATCGGCGGACTTCATACAAACGACTTTATAATGGCCTATCTTTGCGATCGTATGTATGGCTAATTCAACTAAAAAATTGTTGGCAACAAAGGTTCTATTAAGGTAGCATTACAACTCGTGTTAAACATGTTAACGAGCGTAGATTGCTCGACGTAATCATCATAGGAGCAGGCCCTGCAGGCAACCTCGCAGCCCTGAACATTGCTAAGGCTGGTTTTTCGGTCGAAGTTTATGATTGGAGAACAAAAATCGGGGATAAACTATGCACAGGAATAATAGGCCACTCGTGTTTTAAAGAGTTCCCGCCAGCTGAACATGAGATCTATCGATCTAGTTCAAGTGCAGATATTGTTTCTCCTTCTGGTAAAACCTATTTGATCAATCATCGCAACCCTCAAGCTTATGTAATAAACCGCGTTTCATATGTCGAATCATTTGCGGATAAAGCAGTTAAAGCAGGGGCAGTTTACCGTCTCAATCAAAAAGTCACCTCTATAGATGTAAGTGATCAAGAGGTGTCTGTTATAAGCGAATCCAAAGGCAGAAATCATAGTGCCACCTGCAAAGCAGTAATAATAGCTACAGGATTTGGATCTCCTTTATTAAAGATGGCTGGACTTGGCAATGGAGAACATAAAAACTTTCTGACCGGGTGTCAAACGACCGTGTCCACAGAAGGCTTATCCAGGCCAAAGGTTTTTCTTGGATCAAACATTGGCAGAGGTTCGTTTGGTTGGTTAGTGCCTACTCAAAATAATCAAGCCTTGGTTGGTTTAGCGACTTCCCGCAAATTAAACGGACACATGGATAATTTAACAAAACTATTAAAGACACAAGGATATTATAAGGAGATTGAAAGCCCTGAACGCAAATGGGGAATACCTGTCAAACCATCAACACCAACCTACAATCAGAGAGCACTATCAGTAGGTGATGCCGCCGGCCTAACTAAGCCAACAACGGGAGGAGGCATTTATTACTCCTTACTATCAGGACAATTAGCCGCGAAAACTTTAATAAAAGCATTGAATCAAGGGGATTTATCATCAAAACAATTAAAACCATACGAGTCAGAATGGAAAAGGCTTCTCAACAGCGAAATTAAACTAGGAAACGTAGCAAGAGGAATATTTGAGTCTCTTAGAGATTCTCAAATTGAATTCTTGATTTCTAAACTAATGACCGATGACGTCAGAAAAGATGTATTGGAAGCCAACGGAGTATCATTCGATTGGCATGGAAGAATAATTAACAGTGCGTTTATGCACTCAGTTTTCGGAAAATATTTAAGCCTGGTCACTCCAGAACTTGAACAGAAACCATCAGATATTAATTCAACAGGATCAATTGAAGTAGCTTAAGACAAGATATCGACCAACACTGCCATTCTGACAATCAAAGCATTTTCTGATTGTCGGTAAAATGCCAATCTATTATCAACCACTTCTATAGAGAAATCACCGCTGCGTTGAATCGGATTCATCACTATAGCTTTATCATCTAACGAATCCATAAACTCTTGGTTAATGTTTATTGTTGGTATTCCTCTTGACCTTAATAGATTAGCGTGAGCTTGCGTTCTAGGTGCATTGAGATAGATCACATCAGCATTTTTTATTTCAGCCATAGAATTTACTTCTCTAAACTTGATTCCCCGTTCAGAAGCTAGAGTAAGTATTTCTGGATTGATTGCACCGCTTAGAGAAAACACACTAATGGTTATGTCTTGAAAAAGAGATAACCCAAGGATCAAAGCATTTACATTTCGATGTTCGACCCGCCCTACTATGGCTACACAAGACCCGTCGATAGCACCTCTTTCTAACTGTAAAGTATAAAGATCAGCTAAGGATTGAGTTGGATGGTCGTAGATACCTCCACCACTAATAACTGGTATCAGATCTGCACTTGCTGCCTCACTCATCACATTAGACTCGTTACTTCTTATCACTACTGCATCCATTCTGAGACTATGTAATATTGCTACTACATTATCAATATGATTAGCCTCAGTTACAGGGAATGATTGAGAAGCATTTTCAGTCTGATAAAACTGCCCTCCCAACAAATGCATGGCCCGCTGAAATGACGCCCTTGTTATAAAACTAGGGTCATAAAATAAACAATAAAGGGATTTACCTTGTAATTCTTTCCCTGTTCCTTTTTTCAAACGGAAAAAATCGCATTGAGGAAATAAAGTGCTTTCTATCCATTTGCGTTTTAGTGTGGTGGTTTCAATTAGATTTTTCATATGGTGTTAATTAAAAGTTTATACCACAAAGACCATCTTGAACAAAGTCCGATATTGACTACGTTTTTCGTCATACTAACTGGCTCAATGAGGGTTTATATATAAAAATTAACTGCAACTTGGCGAATGATGCTATACTCCCGAAAACATTTAATGAACACGTTTGGATTTCCAAATAGTAAGTTTTGATAAAGGGGCTAAAACATGAAAATATCGATGTTCCATCTAATGCCACACCGAGAATTGCCTGCCGACTTTGAAAAAAGGTACAGTTCTGTCTGGGTAACACCTCCTTGGTCGGAATTAGCTGATCCAGCTCGTGTTGGCCAGTACTACAATTGGTCTTTAGATGAGCTAGAATTTGGTGCCAAAATGGGATTTGACGGTGTATGTGTAAATGAACATCATCAAAATGCTTACGGTTTTATGCCTTCGCCTAACATTATGGCATCAGCCTTAGCCCGCAACACAAAAGACACGGCAATAGTAGTTATGGGATCAACTCTTCCAACCAATCCTCCTCAAAGAGTTGCGGAAGAGTACGCCATGCTGGATGGAATTAGTGGAGGACGGTTAGTTGCTGGAATGCCATTGGGTAGTTCGTGCGACGTAAACTGGTGTTACGGTATACCTCCAATGGAACAACGAGAAAGATTTCGCGAGGCGCATGACCTCATAATTGAAGCCTGGACTAGAAAAGATGTATTCTCTTTTAACGGAAAATACAATCAACTTAGGTATGTAAATACTTGGCCCAAGCCTATACAGCAACCACACCCTCCAGTATGGGTGCCTGGCACAGGTAGTAAATCGACTGTTGATTGGGTTGCTGAACGTGACTATTGTTACTGTTTCTTAAGTTATTTTGGTAGCAAATTTGCCAAAAAGAATGTAGATAAATACTGGGAAAGATTGGATGAGCTGGGTAAAGACAAGAATCCATACCGGCTTGGCTTTTTACAATTGGTACTGGTAGCTGAAACTGATGCAAAGGCTGAAGAACAGTATTTTGAACATGTGAAGTACTTCTACGAAAAATCTCTTCACACTCCGTTACATTTCTTTATGGCACCCGGGCATGTGGATCACAGTAGCCTAGTTAAAGCGACCAGAGCAGGAGGTTATGGTATACCAGCCGATCTTGCCACAAAAAGAAAGGATTGGAAATTCCAAGACTATATTGATAACAGATTTATTGTTGCAGGTAGTCCAGAATCTGTCAGGCACCAATTAGAGGACGTTATAAAAGATCTAAATTGTGGAAACCTGATGGCACTTATGCATCTTGGATCAATGCCACATGAATTAACCAAGAAAAATATCCAGCTATTTGGAGAGGAAGTCTTACCTAAGGTCAGAAATATATGGGATGATCAGGGCTGGGAGAATCATTGGTGGCCGCAAGGAGCAAAGAGATCTCAGGAAGCTGTATCAGTATGAAGAAATCAACAAGTGTGCTAAAAACAATGAATGGCAGAGTTGAATCCCTAGTGCATCAAGCTGGCAGTGGGCCTCCAGTTGTATTTCTTCATGGAGCAGGTGGTCCAGCCTGGGATCCTTTTCTAGATGATCTAGCCAATCACTTTACAGTATACGCCCCATCCCTTCCTGGAACAGAGGGCAACCCCGATGCTGTTAGAGAAATACGTGGACTTTGGGAATTGATGCTTCACTACTATGAAGTGTTCGATCAGTTAGGACTAGATTCCCCTGCAGTCATTGGACACTCATTTGGTGGAATGCTCGCAGCTGAAATAGCATCTACCAATCCAGCAAGAGTAAGTAAATTAGTACTCATTTCTGCGATCGGGTTATGGAGAGAGGAACAACCGGTGGAAGATTGGATGAAGCTGACCCCTGATGAATTGATGCCATTATGTTTTTATGAACCTGAAGGGGAAATTGCAACAGCAATGTTAGCAATGCCTGAAGATGAGATCGAAAGGCAAGATGAAGAAATCAAGAGGTCATGGTCCCTCGCATGTTCTGCAGCATTCATTTGGCCAATACCTGAAAAAGGCTTAACCCGTCGCATTCATCGAGCAAAGGCTCCAAGTTTTATTGTCTGGGGTAAACAAGATGGCTTAGTCCCTCCAGTATATGCAGATGATTTCAAAAGCCTTCTCGTAGATTCTGAAGTTTTCATAGTTGATAAGGCGGCGCACGTGCCTCAACTCGAAAGACAGGATGTTGTATCGCCTGCAGTTATAAAATTTCTTAGTTAGTAGATTAGGCTACGGTTGCTAGTTTGTAACCAATCCAAACAGCGCCTAAGCCTAATACTATCTGTGCAGCAATATTTACAATTGCTGCTGAAATATTACCGTCCCTGATTAAATTAATTGTTTCGTAACCAAATGCAGAATAAGTTGTGAATCCTCCCAAGACACCTATCACAACAAATGCGCGCAATTGCCCACCTCCTATCTGTTTGTCATCTATCATTCCAGCCACCACTCCTATTAGCAAACATCCAACAACATTAACCGTCAATGTTCCATACGGTAACCATTGGTCTTGTAGTAATCTGCCAAAACCAGAATTTATGCCATATCTTGCGATGGCACCAATAAAACCACCTGCCCCGACAATTAACGCTATTACCATTTTTTTAATCCTTATAAAAAGTTAACGGATTTTCAACACTTATTCACTCCATCACACATATAATAGATTAAATACGTATTTCAGGATTTATAAAACCTAAATCTCATGACCTTTTCAAACTTTTCTTAAATGTTGCTGTCATTTCTACCAACTGAATCATGGATTGCATTAGCAATCTTAGCTGCAGCACTAATAGGGATTGGGGGTACAGGTGAAAAAATTCTGTCAATTCGTTATCTCCCTGATGCGACTACACTAATGCTGTGGTTAGCGGTAAGCCTTATTGTATACAGCATAATTTTTGGAATACTCTACCCTTTTGAGGAGGGCGTCCCAGCAACACACATAGCAGCAATTTTTGGAAGCGGAGTAGTCTATGGAATTGCTATTACAACGTTTTATCGGATTCTAAGAAATACCGAGGCCTCAATTAGTTTTTCTATATTTAATACCAGTCCTCTTTTTGTTGCGATTTTCGCTTTGTTATTACTTGATCAATCTCTCGCTCTGCTACAGTGGGGGGCAATAATATTAGCGATCATAGGAATAATGATTCTCTCCACGGAATCCTCTGAGAATACTAATAGTAAAACAAAGATGTTTGCGATATTAGGGTTAATTATTTGCGCCGCTTTATCTGCGATGTCACAGGTGTTAAGCGGTTACGCTCTCGAAGAAGTTACAGCGGAAAATGGTTTTTGGGCACAAAGAATCGGAGCGCTATTGCCGATTGTTTTTAATTTAAAAAGAGACTCGATAGGCAAATTTTGGTCTACTGTCAAACAGCCTAGAACTATGATTTTTGTATTATTGGTTGAAGCCGTAATACTACCCCTTGCTCATTTGTCGTTTTTGAGCTCAATGAAAATTGGCAGCTCGGTAGCGCTAGTATCAACCTTGTTTGCAACAGCACCAGTATGGGTATTCGTTTTCAGCAGCTTATTAAGCACTGGGAAATTAAAACTCCTGCATGAAAACACTCATCCTAAACGCCTTTTCATCAAAAGTATTGCAATAAGTGTTACAGTACTGGCCATAATTGGAATAACACTTTTATAATTCACTATATTAATTACCATACATATAAAGGATGTAGAAATGGCCGAACAAACTGGCTACGTAAAAGTTGGAGACCTGGCACCTAACTTCTGCTTACCTTCGGTTGCTGGAGAAGATATACAGCTTTCCGATTATTCTGGGCACAAAATTGCTTTGTTCTTTTGGGCATCTTGGTGAGCATGTAGAGCTCAATTGCCTGTATGGCAAGATGTTTCTGAAAATAACTCAACTGATGTAAAGATAATCACGGTAGCGATGGATGTGCAGGGAGTTGAAAAACCGAAATTTTATCTAGAGAAAGCTCATGCCACTCTTACTACTGTTGTGGACCAGAGTAATCAGCTCGGTAAATTATATGGATTTAAAGCTGTACCAAATGTTTATTTAATAGGCTCAGATGGCAATGTAGACTTCATCGAATTAGGTACATTTAATATAAGGGAACCAGTTAAAAGATCCTTAGTGGAAAATTGGGTATCCGGAAAGGATTTCAAAAGCTCCCAACCCGAGAAATTTGAACAAGAAACTCATCAAAAAGCAAATGAACTATTTGTATCTGGCCAACAATTATTTAACTCGAACAACACAGATGAGGCCATAAAACTTTGGCGTAAAGCTATAGAGATTGATCCTAATAACTACATCATAAGAAAGCAGATATGGGCTATTGAAAATCCAGATCGTTTTTATAAAGACAAAGTAGACTATACATGGCAAGATGTCCAGCTTGAGAAAGGAAGGTAAATAATCTTGTGCAGACATTGAAGCAATTGTTTGATATGTCAGATTCTATTGCAGTCGTAACTGGTGGTGGCACTCATTTAGGATCAGCTATTTCCGAATCATTATGTGAACTTGGGGCCACCGTAATAATTGCAAGTAGAAACTTAAAAAATTGTGAAGAAGTGGCTGCTCAACTTTCAGCATCAGGACTTAAAGCTCATGCGTTGCAATGCGATGCGAGCATTGAAAGTGATGTCAATTCATTGATTAAATCTGTAATACAGACTTATGGAAAATTGGACGTCTTTGTTTGTAATGCAGGAGGTTCAACACCAGATGATGATTTCCCTGCCGCATCGGCAGAGGCATTTCGAGAAACCATAACCATGAACATTGAAACTACTTTTATGTGCGCTCAAGCTGCTGCAAATGTCATGATCAAACAAGGACACGGAAAAATTATCACAATCGGTTCGGTGCACGGAGTGATGGGAACTGATAAAAGATTATATGCCGGCCTTAATCACAAAAGGTCTTCCATCGGTTACTTTGCCGCTAAAGGCGGTGTAATTAACCTGACAAAAGCTCTGGCGGCTGAGTTAGGAGAGCACGGTATAACCGTTAACTGCATTAGCCCTGGGCAAATACCAAAACCGACAGTTAAAAAAGAAATGATAAGCCGAATGGTAGACAGGCAACCCATTAATAAAATGGGCGAACCGCATGATTTAAAAGGAGCTGCAGCTTTATTCGCTTCACCTGCAGGCAATTGGATTACAGGCCAAAACTTAATTGTAGATGGCGGCTGGACAACTTTTTGATACTAAATTATTAATCTTTGACCCGAAGAGCCTTATTGAATCTATTAAGATTGGGAACTGAAAAATCAAGTTTAGGTTCTAGATCGCCTATCTCATTCAATATTTCCCATTCAGCCACAGTAAGTTCTTCTAAATCCATCCTGTACATATCTCTACTGTGTCCCATCATTACTCTCGGTACTTTTTCGATAAAGCCTTTATTAATTAGCGCCTGAATCCTATGGTCTATAGTTCCTCGCACTCCCAAGTCATCCCAGTCAGGCCTGTCAAACCATTCGGGGTATATTTTAGACCATGTTTCCAGTTCATCATCTAATTCAATTGATTTGGAATTTGCATTCAACTCTGCAGTACCGAATTGGATCTTATTTTTAACCGCTGTAAAAATATTAGATTTGTGCCGTCTGCCATAAACAATTTTTGACGAAGACTCGCCAAAATTGCCCCAATATTCCAATGACTCATGTCGCCAGCAAAGCAATATTTCAACATCAATAATTTCAAATAAAGGTGTCATACACCTCTCCAAATAACGGTTCCTTACTTAAAGGTTAATACCCGTTTCGGATTTTCAATCAAAATTTTATCGATAGTTTCGCTTGAGAATCCACGTCTTCGCATTCGTGGAATAATACTGTCAAGAATATGAACATATCCTCCCCCACCATGTGACACCAAGTCGGTTTTAAGACATACATCTTGGGCAACAACAATTTGATCCTCATATCCCCAATCTATTAATTGCTCTATACGCTCTATACGCTGCACGTCCGACGGAAAGTCTATATCAAGGCCACCTTCTGCAAAATTAGTGTTTTCACTGCCAAAACGATCAAACTCAAGGGTTGCACCAGTTTCAGCAATTTCCTTAACTACTTCCGGTGAATAACGAAATACGTCTAAGTGTCCCATAATTACCCGGGTTGGATCGGCACCAGCTTCCATTACATCATTTAAATGTTGTAAAAGTGCGTCTGGATGTCCTCCAGGGTGAATAGAAATTGCCGCACCAGTCTCAACTGAAGCATGGGCAGAAGCCCTAAGAATCTTTCTCGAAGTCTCGTTTGTCGGCCAAAAATTACCTATCTCTCCTATAATACCTGATTTGACTCCAGTTTCTTTAACGCCCACAGTTACATCTTTAATTATCGAATCTGTGATATCTTGTTCCGATTTTTCGTGAATTTCATCAGTGTAAGAAAGCGGAACATAATATGATGCTCCCATTACTATATTAAGGCCTGTAGCCCTGGACATTCTGGTTAGTGCCAACGGATCTCTAGCAATGCCGATTGAAGTAGTATCTACTAAAGAATTACCACCAGAAAGATAATATTTATACAACTCCTCGGTCTGGTGCTTTTCGTCAATTAATTTCACAACATCTTTGTTATGAAAAAGGCGTTTCATTAATCCACCTAAAATCTCCATGGTCACTGGCTGATCAACATACCAGCGCTCAGTAGCTTCTTCAGGCATACTTAGGTATATTTCCATATCAATCAATGAATGCTCATGAGCCAACGTAACCCCAAGATCATCTGGCTCTATTAATCCTAATACAGTTTGTATCTTCCCTGTTCTCTCTGACTTTGACACGGTAAGCTCCTTTCAATCGACTCTAGGTTTATCTATATCGGTTTTAACATTCACATGGATTGCATTCACATGGATCACATGTGCAATTTGGATTATCACATTTTGGCTTTTCTAACGACACGATTAACTCCTTATTTTTAATTTCATTGTGCCAGTATATACAAAGCAGATAAGAACAACCATTTTTATATATTTATTCTGAATTAAATCAAACTATGCTGAATTTCCCTTAACGATGATTGTTAACTGTTTCACAATATATTAGATTACTTAGTGGATATTATTAAATGCATGATCTTAAATTTCATACTCATACTGGATTTATGCTCGTGCTTGTAACGAAATTAATTGAATTTAAACGTTTGATTAATTACAACACAAACAGCTGGCAAAATAATAACTCAAGGAGTTGAACGTGATGAAACGCATACCCTCAAAACTAATACTTTTTTTAAGTGTTTCAATGATTTCAGTCTTATTACTAACTATTGGCTGCTCTTCAGAACCAGAAATTACAGAAGACATAGTAAAAGAGGTCGATGTAGAAGTTGAAAAAGTCGTTGAAAGTGAAATACTCGTAGAAGAAGATAAGCATGATGGCCACGATGATCATGGTGACGAAGATAAGCATGATGGCCACGATGATCATGGCGACGAAGATAAGC
>TARA_B100000686_G_scaffold92000_1_pt1 | contig 25071 bp, 23 predicted proteins | sample TARA_B100000686 | Tara Oceans TARA_B100000686 (sample SAMEA2622733) | marine metagenome | biome: marine biome (ENVO:00000447); feature: marine epipelagic mixed layer (ENVO:xxxxxxxxx); material: "saline water (ENVO:00002010), including plankton (ENVO:xxxxxxxx)" | depth 150 m | reverse complement strand
CATGTGAGATAAGTTCAGCATCGACTTCAAATTTTTCGATGAGAGTTTGGCGAATAAAATCAAATGTAGAAGTCAAAATAATAAGTTATTAACAATATAAATGCGATTAGAGGTAGTAAGTATTTGGTTAAATAAGTATTTTATCTGTACTCTTATTTCATTACAATATTACACTTTCCAAGTCTTCGTGACAACTTTTTGTCTTTTATAGTGTTGTACGTATAATCTGCAAATTCATTATAGATACCTATAGATGAAAGGAGATATCTATTGGGTTACTAGTTTGATTAATTAAAGCTAATATTCTGGCAATAAAAATTATATTTTGAAGATAGACCTATCATATAACCCGTATGTTGCACCTGCGTGGCTGCCTGGAGGAAATGTACAAACCATCTATCCATTTTTTTTTCATTCATCAATTATTTTAACTTATCGACGTGAGCGTCTAGAATTAGATGATGGTGATTTTATAGATGTTGATTGGTTAGACCACTCAAATAATACTAAACCATTAGTTATAATGTTTCATGGTCTAGAAGGGGGATCATCGAGCCATTATGCTAGAGGTATGATGAGATTGCTACAGGAATTAGGCTGGCGAGGTGCTGTCGTACATTTTCGTGGCTGTTCTGGAATTCCCAATCGATTACCACGCGCATATCATGCTGGTGATTCAGAGGAAATTGATAGAATAGTCCATAAAATTAGAGGAAGAAATCATCTTTTTAGCTCAAATAAGAAGCTTTATGTAATTGGCATATCTCTTGGTGGTAATGCTTTATTAAAATGGCTTGGAGAGCAGGGCAGTAAAGCATGTGATGTGATTGATGGTGCTGTAGCAATTTCTGTTCCATTAGATTTAGTAGCAGCTGGACAAGCTTTAGATTCTGGATTTAATAGGCTCTATACGCAGCATTTCCTTAGTACATTAAAGAAAAAAATTATTAAAAAAATAGAACAATTTCCAGGGCTTCTTGATGCTACAGCAATAGAAAAGTGCTCAACTTTATATCAATTTGATAACTTAGTAACTGCACCGTTGCATGGTTTTTCTAATACTGAAGAATATTGGATTCTATCTAGTTGTAAGCCTTGGTTAAAGTATATTCAAGTGCCAACACTAGTTATAAATGCTCGTAATGATCCATTCATGCCTTCATCTGTCTTACCTAAACAAACTGATGTTTCATGTACAGTTTTGTTGGAATTTCCTACACAAGGTGGGCATGTGGGCTTCTTAAGTTCTCCATTTCCAGGTCAGTTTATTTGGCTACCTAAAAGGGCAGTTAGGTTTTTTAATAAGGAATGTAATTGAATTAAATGATCAATTAAAATTTTATTGAGATTGAATTATTTAATATTTAAAGGAATCTTGCTACTAAAGCTTTCTCAAAATTGCCTGTCATAGGAATCTTGACCTTATATCCACTGCCTGGAGCAATATTTACTGGATCACCTTTAAGATTCTGCATATAAGTAAGTTTAATAATACTATTGCCAGAGGGGTGAATTATTTCTAGTTTATCACCAATTTTGAAACGATTTTTCACTAATATTTCAGCCATTCCACTAGATACGTCGAAGCTAGTAACATCTCCTACGTATTGGCTACGATTTGATTTTGAATGGCTTTGTAAATAATTCTGAGTTTCACTGGTATGATGTCGCTGATAGAATCCATCAGAATAGCCTCGGTTAGCAAGCCCTTCTAATTCACCTAATAAAGATGGATCCATGGGTCGGCCTGACACAGCATCATCTATTGCCTTACGATAAACTTGTGCTGTACGAGCAATATAATAAAGTGATTTAGTGCGTCCTTCTATTTTTAGAGAATCTATACCAATTTTGGTAAGCCTTTCAATGTGCTCTACAGCTCGCAAGTCTTTAGAATTCATAATATAAGTGCCATGTTCATCTTCCATAATTGGCATGAGCTCACCAGGTCGCTTTTTTTCTTCTATTAGATAGACTTTTTCTGCTGCTGGGTGACGGGTCATGCTACTGCGATCACTTAATGCTGGTTGGGCCATTTGTTTTTGAAAATCAAAATCAATTCTCTCGGTTTCTTCAATATCACCACTTGCATTTTCTTCAGCTGACTTAACTTTATAATCCCAACGACAGGAATTAGTACATGTTCCTTGATTGGGGTCACGATGATTGAAATACCCAGATAATAAGCAACGACCTGAATAAGCAATACATAGTGAACCGTGCACAAATACCTCAAGCTCTATCTCTGGGCATAGCTGCCTAATTTGTTCTATTTCATCCAGTGATAATTCACGAGATAAAATTACTCGAGTTAGTCCTTGTTTATGCCAAAACTTCACTCCAGAATAATTTACTGTATTTGCTTGTACAGAAAGATGAATTGGCATTTCAGGCCATTTTTCCCTTACCATCATAATAAGGCCAGGATCAGACATTATGAGTGCATCAGGTTTAAGCTCAATAATAGGACTCATATCATTCATGTAAGTTTTTATTTTTGCATTATGGGGCGCTATATTGCTTGCAACAAAGAATTTTTTTCCTATGCTATGTGCTTCAGATATGCCGGTGCATAATTGTTCCAGACCAAATTCGTTATTGCGAGCACGCATTGAATAGCGTGGTTGGCCTGCATAAACTGCATCCGCACCAAAAGAATATGCAGCTCGCATTTTTTCTAGGGAGCCGGCAGGTAGTAATAATTCAGGTGATTTAAACATGGTGTAGAATTAGAATTAGGATAAGATTTAGTTTAGATATTAATAATAAATATATAAATAATTATTTAAATTTGGGAATTTCAAAAGCCCTCCATTATTCTAACATTATGCTTAGAGATCCTACATTTATTCATTTACGCATGCACACTGAGTATTCTATCTCTGATGGAATTGTACGTATTAATGAAGCTGTAGAGAAAGCTGTTGCTGATAATATGCCCGCGCTTGCGCTGACTGATCTATCTAATTTATTTGGCATGATAAAGTTTTATGAGCGCACTCGTAGTAAAGGTGTAAAGCCTATCATTGGCTGTGAAGTATGGATTACAAATGAAAATGAGCGTGACAAGCCTTCACGTATTTTATTATTGTGTAAGTCTTATTCAGGATATTTATTGTTATGTCGTTTGCTATCACGTGCTTATCGAGAGAATCAATATCAGGGACAAGCAGAGATTAAAAAAGCCTGGTTAAATAAAAATGAACTTGGGACTAAAGGACTGATTGCTTTATCTGGGGCTAGTCTAGGTGAAATAAATATGGCTCTTATGCAGGATAATTTTGATCGGGCAAAAATACTTGCTAAAGAATGGTCAGATTTATTTCCTGGCCATTTTTATATAGAGATACAGCGGATAGGGCGTGATAATGAAGAAATAGTTTTACAAAATTCTCTAGTATTATCTTCAGATTTAAGTTTACCGGTAGTGGCTACGCACCCGATACAATTTTTATCTCCTGATGAATATACAGCACATGAGGCGAGAGTTTGTATTGCTGAAGGCCATATATTAGGTGATTCTAGACGAGTCAAAAGATTCACAAAGCAACAATATTTTAAAACTCAGGCTGAAATGGAAATATTATTTTCAGATGTTCCGGTAGCTTTGGCTAATAGTGTAGAAATAGCTAAGCGCTGTAATCAATCATTGGAGCTAGGGGTGAATCGCCTACCATTATTTCCTACACCAAATGATGAAAGTCTCGAAAAATATCTGCATAACCAGGCTTCAGAGGGCTTGGCTAATAGAATGAAATTGCTATTTCCTGACCGCAATACTCGAGATAGGAAGATGGCCATATATCGTGCACGTTTAGATTTTGAGATTACTACTATTGTACAAATGGGCTTTGCTGGATATTTTTTAATTGTTTCTGATTTTATCAACTGGGCCAAGCAGCATGCTGTCCCTGTGGGGCCGGGAAGAGGGTCAGGTGCCGGATCGCTTGTTGCTTTTTCTCTTGGTATTACTGATCTTGATCCCTTACGTTACGATTTGTTATTCGAAAGATTCCTTAATCCAGAGCGAGTATCGATGCCTGATTTTGATATTGATTTTTGCCAGGATGGGCGGGAGCGTGTAATAGAATATGTGAAACAGAAATATGGTAATGATAGTGTTTCACAGATCGTTACTTTTGGAACAATGGCAGCAAAGGCAGTAATACGGGATGTTGGGAGGGTGTTAGATTTACCATATAATTTTGTTGATAAGCTAGCAAAACTTGTGCCATTCGAAATAGGCATGACATTAAAAAAGGCTCGTGAAATAGAACCACAATTAAATCAACTTGCGCAAGAAGAAGAGGTACGGATATTGTTGGAGCTTGCTGAACGTCTTGAGGGAATTACCCGTAATGTAGGCATGCATGCTGGTGGGGTATTGATTGCTTCAGGAGAAATTACTGATTTTTGTCCTGTGTATTGTGCGGAATTTACTGATTCAGCGGTAAGTCAATTAGATAAGGATGATGTAGAAAAAATAGGTTTAGTAAAATTTGATTTTTTGGGGCTAAGAACCCTAACTATACTTGATTGGACTATAAGATACATTAGGTGTAGAAAATTTGAATCAGGCAATAATAAAGACAATATTCTTTCTGATAAAGATCCTAATAGTATTTCTAAATTAGGGACAGTAAAACATGAATTTGTCTCGCTAGAGAAGCTTTCTCTTGAAGATCCAGATACTTATGAATTATTAAGGCAAGGAAATGTTGTGGGAATTTTTCAGTTTGAATCTCGTGGCATGAAAGACTTACTTCAAAAGACTAAGCCAGATTGTTTTGAAGATATTATTGCATTAGTAGCTTTATATCGACCCGGCCCAATGGATTTAATTCCAGAATTTACTGAGCGGAAGCTTGGCAAGCGTATTGAATATCTTGATCCTCGCTTGAAGCCAATACTTAGCCCAACTTATGGTGTGATGATATATCAAGAGCAAGTAATGCAAATTGCTCAGGTTATAGGTGGGTATAGTCTAGGTAGTGCTGATTTATTACGGCGAGCAATGGGCAAGAAGAAAGTTGAGGAAATGGAACAACAAAGAGATATTTTTGTCGAGGGGGCCATTAAAAATGGATTAACTAAAAGTAAGGCAGCAGAGCTTTTTGGTTTAATGGAAAAATTTGCGGGTTATGGTTTTAATAAATCGCACGCAGCAGCTTATGCCTTGATTGCATTTCAAACAGCATACTTTAAAGCTCATTACCCATCAGAATTTATGGCAGCAACCTTGTCCTCTGATATGGATGATACTGATAAAGTACATTTGTTTTTTGAAGATAGTTTAGCTAATCATGTTCCTGTTCTCCCACCAGATATTAACTTATCTGTTTATCGTTTTATTCCTGTTGATGGAAAAGCAATACGTTATGGGTTAGGAGCAGTGAAAGGAACGGGAGAATCTGCTATTACAGCTATTGTTAAAGAACGTGATCAGGCAGGACCATACACAGATTTATTTAATTTTTGTCAGCGTGTAGATAATAGAATTGTTAATAGACGGGCATTAGAGTCTTTGATTAGAGCAGGTACATTTGATTCTGTAAGTACAAATCGAGCAGAATTATTGGCATCTGTTGGCATTGCATTAGAATTGGCTGAGCAACATAATAGGGATGTAAATCAGGTAAGTTTGTTTAGTGGGGATGAGGAGGTTTTAGAAAGCCCGGGACTGATTAGCGTGCCTGACTGGGGTGAAAAAGAAAGATTGCAGAATGAAAAAATAGCCTTGGGGTTTTATTTAAGTGGCCACCCTTTTAATATTTATGCTGAAGAATTAAAAGAATTCGTATCTACTCGTTTGGATAAGTTGGCCCCTAAAACGGAGCCGCAGCTTTTGGCTGGTATCATATATTCTATTAGAACTCAGATGACCAAGCGTGGAAAGAAAATGGGGATAATAGGATTAGATGATGGGAAAGCACGTGTAGAGCTAGCAGTTTATAGTGATGTACTTGATGCCAATCAAAATTGGTTGAAGGAGGATGAATTGTTAGTTGCAGAAGCTAAGGTTAATAGTAAGGGAGATAATAGCGAATCATATAGTGGTGGGTTGCGTATTATTACAAATAAACTTTTTGATTTGACGGGAGCTCGTTCTTGTTATGCAAAGAATATTAAAATTTATTGTAATATGTCATTAAATGCAGTTAAATTAAAAAGTTTGCTAGATCCTTATCGTAATACTTTGGAGTTTGACAGTGAAAATAGAGGATTCTATTGTCCTGTATCAATAGCTTATAAAAATCAAGATGCAGTTTGTGAGATAGAGCTAGGTAAAGAATGGCATGTAAAGTTACATGATAATCTGTTGCAATCTTTATTAGAGTATTTTCAGGCTGAAAATGTGAAGATAGCTTATTGATAGCATCTGTCTTTGATGATTCTCTATAAAATATTGAAATATAGATGTTTAAAGTGCCACTAGTTTGACTTTTAAAGAGCTCTAGCATAAAATTATTGGTTTAATAAAATATGCAAAATACCTTGTGAAAACATTCTCCGCTAAGCCGCATGAAGTAAATCACGATTGGATCTTAATAGATGCAGCCGATAAAGTGCTGGGCCGCCTTGCAAGTGAAATTGCACGTCGATTACGTGGTAAGCATAAGCCAATATATACTCCTCATGTAGATACTGGTGATTATATTGTTGTGGTTAATGTTGATAAATTACGTGTTACAGGTAATAAATCAGAGGATAAGATTTATTATCGTCATAGTGGTTACCCAGGTGGAATTTATGGAGCTAGTTTTAGTAAAATGCATACCAGATTTCCTGGTAGGCCATTAGAAAAAGCAGTGAAGGGTATGCTACCAAAAGGCCCGCTTGGTTATGCTATGCTAAAAAAATTAAAAATTTATGCTGGTTCATCTCATCCTCATACGGCACAACAGCCTATGCAGCTTGATATAGGAGCTTAATGAGGGAATATGAGTACTTATTATAATTATGGCACTGGTAGACGTAAAAGTGCAATAGCACGTGTTTTTATGAAGCCAGGAAAAGGAAAGATTATTATAAATCAACGATCTATTGAAGAATTTTTCTCACGTGAGACTGGTCGTATGATTGTTCGTCAGCCGCTTGAACTAACTGGAAATTTAACGGCATTTGATATTATGATTAATATTTCTGGTGGCGGTGAATCAGGTCAAGCTGGTGCAGTACGTCATGGGATTACACGTGCATTGATTGATTTTGATGAGCAACTCAGGCCAGCTTTAAGGAAGGCTGGTTTAGTGACACGAGATGCTCGTGAGGTAGAGCGTAAAAAGGTGGGTTTACGCAAAGCGCGTAGAGCTAAGCAATTTTCTAAGCGATAATATCTTAATACAACAAAAAAGCCGCCAGTTCATGGCGGCTTTTTTGTTTGTTGCTATATAATCACTAAGCCTAATTTTTATATGAATACAGATGAATGAAATTTGTTTTAATCTGTTTAATAATCTGGAAATATTATGACTAAAGTTGGAATTGTAGGTGGGACTGGGTACACTGGCGTAGAATTATTACGTTTATTGTCACAGCATCCTAAAGTAGAAATAACAGCAATTACATCTCGTAGAGAAGCAGGACTATCGGTAGATGAGCTATTTCCTGGTTTACGTGGTAAAGTAAAATTGAAATTTAGTAATCCAGACGAGATAAATTTACAAAAATGTGACGTAGTTTTTTTTGCTACACCTAATGGTGTAGCAATGCAGCAAACAGAAAAATTACTAGATGCTGGAGTTCGGGTAATAGACTTGGCTGCTGATTTTCGCATCAAGGACGTACCTACATGGGAGCAATGGTATGGTATGAAGCATGCAAGCCCAAGCTTGTTGATGGAAGCCGTATATGGGCTACCTGAAATTAATCGTAAAAAAATTAAGACAGCAAGATTAGTTGCGAATCCAGGTTGTTATCCTACTGCTGTACAGCTTGGGTTTTTGCCGTTGATTGAATCTAAGGCTATAGATTTGGACCATCTAATTTCTGATGTGAAATCAGGAGTTTCTGGTGCTGGGAGAAATGCTGAGATTCATACGTCATATGCGGAAATTTCTGATAATTTTAAGGCTTATAAGGCAGCTGGTCATAGACATCTCCCTGAAATTAAGCAGGGTTTATCTAATATTGCAGGTAAATTAGTTAATTTAACCTTTGTCCCACATCTAATACCAATGATCCGTGGTGTTCATGCTACTTTGTATGCCAAGCTTACTACAAATGTTGATTTACAGAAATTATTTGAGAATCGCTATGCAAGTGAGCCATTTGTTGATGTAATGTTATCTGGTAGTCATCCGGAAACTCGTTCAGTGCGGGGATCTAATTTTTGCCGTATTGCAGTACATCGTCCACAGGGGAAGGATACTGTTGTTGTTCTGGTTGTAACAGATAATTTAGTTAAGGGTGCTGCAGGGCAGGCTGTACAAAATATGAATCTTATGCTTGGTTTTAATGAAATGCTTGGTATTAATCAAATTGCACTGATACCGTAAATACAGTTAGGTAGATAGCATGAAAAGAAATCTTATTTGAGTATGTATTATAAGTTCTCTGGTGCCTATAGATTAGAGGGGTGGAATAATTATAATGAATGTAGTATTTGCGCTTTTATTGCTCTGGGCTATGATTTATGGTTTAGTGGATATAAAATGATCTAGTTAAGAATTTAAATGATTTTTGCAATTAGTAAGTAATTTTCTAATAACAGTATGTGGCCCCACAATTAATTTTAAAATATTCTAATATGAATTCCACTATTGAGACAAACCTAGAAAAAGAAATTCCGGTCCCACTCATCTTTACTGATAGTGCTGCAAGTAAGGTTAAAAAGCTTATAGAAGAAGAAGGTAATAAGAATCTTAAATTAAGAGTTTTTGTGAGCGGTGGCGGTTGTTCTGGATTTAAGTATGGCTTCACTTTTGATGAGCTAATTAATGAAGATGATACTGTAATGGAAAAAAATGGTGTGAAGCTATTAGTTGACCCAATGAGCTTTCAATATTTAGCAGGAGCCGAAATTGATTACAAGGAAGATATACAAGGTGCCCAGTTTATTATAAAGAATCCAAGTGCTACTAGTACCTGTGGCTGTGGTTCCTCTTTCTCAGCATAAATATTTCAATATAAATCTTGTAGAAGATAACCATATAAACTATGGCTTTCGATCTATTACTGGTAGTAAATTAAACTAAGCCTGGTAGATTGCCCCAAGAATTCTTTCTCCTTTAGCGTTAGTAACAGAAGGAAGGTTGCCTGGGAGCCCCTGGATTGTTTGCTTTGCTAGCCAAGCAAATGACAATGCTTCTAGCCAATCAGCATCTATACCCAATACATCTGTCAAAGCTACTTTTTTATTAAGTAGTGAAATTCTTATTTTAGTGGATAAAGCTATATTTCGCGCGCCACCACCACATAGATAGACTTCTGAAGTATCTGGAATCCATTTTCGAATTGCATTAGTAATTGTTGTACATGTTAGTTGTAGTAGTGTTGCTTGTACATCTTCAATTTTTTCATTCCCAGATAGGTGATTTTCTAGCCAGGTAAGATTAAATATTTCTCTGCCTGTACTTTTTGGTGGAGGAATTGAAAAAAATTCAAGCGATATAAGTTCTTCTAATAATTTAGGAATTACCTCCCCAGATTCTGCCCATATGCCGTTATTATCATATTTAGTTCCTAGGTGGCGTTGGCACCAAGCATCCATTAATAAATTACCAGGACCACAGTCAAAGCCTATAATTTTTTTATTAGAAGATAAATTGGTGATATTAGAGATCCCACCAATATTGACAATGGCGCGGTTTATTTTTTGATCTTGAAACATTAGCTGGTGAAATGCGGGTACAAGCGGTGCGCCTTGTCCTCCTGCAGCTATATCGCGGCTTCTGAAATCCGCTACAACGGTGATGCCAGTGAGCTCAGCTAGTAATGATGCATTTCCAAGTTGGATTGAGTAGCCTTTACTAGGTTCTGGACAATGGCGTATTGTTTGGCCATGACAGCCTATAGCCGTAATACTATCTGGTTTGATGTTGTGCTTATTAAGCAAATTAATAACAGCATTGGCATAGTATTTGGCAAGCTTATTATTTAGCATAGATACAAGATGGAGCTCATTATTACTTGATTGGTGGAGATCTAGTATCTGGTGGCGTAAATCTCTATCATAGGGCTGATACAGAGTATAAAGAAGGGAAGGACGCTGTGAGGCAAAATCTGCTAATATAACATCAATTCCATCAAGGCTAGTTCCCGACATAATTCCTATATAATAGACAGGACTCGAACAGGCCTCATTATAAATTTTATTCATTTTCAGAATAAATTAGTCAAGTAAAGCAAGATTTGTGTCTCGCAATACATTTAAACGAGCTATTAATGGCTTTGTGCTTTTTTTAAATACAGGTAAAATTTTTGTTGAAAGGGGTATTGCAGCCGGCATTATTACACTAAGAGGATTTCGTTGTATTCCATTTACACGGAATTCATAATGTAGGTGTGGCCCAGTTGCTAGTCCAGTTGATCCTACATAGCCGATTATGTCACCTTGGTTAATTCGTTTTCCTCTACGTAATCCTTTAGCGAAGGAAGATAAGTGTGCATAGGCTGTAGAATATGGTCCATGATGCTTTAAAACAATTAGGTTACCATATCCTCTTTTTCTTGTGGCCCGTGATACAGTGCCATTTGCAGTCGCTCTTACTGGCGTACCTGTCCGTGCTGCATAATCAACACCTTTATGTGAACGCCATTTCTTTAATATAGGGTGATAACGTGAATGAGAAAATTTAGAGCTTATTCGAGAAAATTTAAGTGGTGAGCGAAGGAATGCTCTCCTGAGGTTTTTACCATCGGGGGTGTAATAGCCTTTTTCTTTGTCATTAGATTCAAAATAGACAGCTTGGTAGTTTTTATTTTTGTTAGTAAATTCAACAGCAAGTACTCGGCCCGCACCTATGACTTCACCATTACTGTATCGTAATTCATAAACTACTTTAAAATGATCGTTTTTTCGTAGGTCACGATTAAAATCAATGTCAGAAGCAAATATTTCAGCAATTTGGATAGCTATACTATCAGGTATATTTGCGCCATCTGTAGCAGCAAATAATGAGCTTTTTATTACTCCAAGCTTCATTTCAATTTGTGTTTCTATGTTAGATGGAGATTTATTTTCTATAAAATTACTATTATTTTTTTCGACCAGTAATTGCTTATTTCGACCAGAGAAATACCTAAACGTTAATAGTTCTCCTGTAGCAGTAGTTTGTGCGTGAATGGTCTTCCCCGGTACTAATTGGCGCATAGCTTTTATATTTCGGACATCATGCAGAAAAGATAATTTGTCCTTTTTGTTTATTTTCAGTCGAGTAAGTAGTGATGCTACACTATCATTTTTCTGTATGCGTTCTTGTTGCCAGAATATTATATTGGCATCATCATTTTTGGAAAGATCTAAAAGAGGTAGATCGATAATAATTCGTTGAGTAGGTACGTCTTGTAATGGTGTATCAGGTGCAATCCCAAAGGCAGCTACTACCCCAAATAATGGGATACTAGAAATAATAACTAGCCGGTTTAGATTTTTTCTCGTTAGAGTCATTTACCTTTATACCTATCTCAGCATACGATGTCTTGTAAATTTTTAATTCTTTGTAAGTATTCAGTTTATCACAAGAATAGATCTATTATGTGTAACTTAGAGCTAATATAATTTAGAAAACTCGGTAATCAGATGTTCTGCCGTTTTACTAGGGGTTCTGGTGAGGGCAAAATTTCTGTCTCTAAGATAACTGCAAATAATATATGTTTATTATGAATGTATTAAGAGTTAGATTATTTAAGGAAAAATAGGTATAGATAGCCTACTTTCACAATCTTTTTAAAATCTAAATTATATGATGAGTTTACATAAAAATAAATTGATAGCTTTGTTATGCCTCTTATAAGTCTTAATAGAATCTGCCTGGCTTTTGGTCATCATAAGCTATTAGAACAGTCAGATTTGCAGCTTGATATGGGTGAGCGGATTGCTTTGATAGGTAGGAATGGTGAAGGCAAGTCAAGTTTATTACGTATCATAGCTGATGAAATTCAGCCTGATGACGGTAATGTTTGGCGAGCACCAGCTATAGATATAGCCTATGTTCCACAGGAGCCTGATCTTGATGTAACTTGTACAGTATTTGAAGAAGTTTCAAAGGGGTTGGGTGGAATTAGCCAGATCCTTTCTGATTATGATGAAGTATCTAATTTATTGAGTAGAGCTGAAGGTGACGTGGAAGAGCATCTTCTCCGGTTACAAGAACTACAGAGCACATTGGATGATCAGGATGGTTGGCGCATACAAAAGAGAGTAGAGGATACTCTTCTTAAACTTAAGCTACAAAAAGAAATTTTGGTGGAATCTTTATCAGGTGGTCAGAGAAAAAGAGTTGCGCTAGCTCGTGCACTTGTTTTTTCTCCTAATGTTCTATTGCTTGATGAGCCGACTAATCATTTGGATTTTTCATCTATAGAATGGTTGGAGAATTTATTGAATAATTTCCCAGGAAGTGTCTTATTTGTTACCCATGACCGTAGGTTTCTAGATAATGTAGCCACAAGGATAATAGAGATAGATAGAGGCATTTTAACAACATTTAGATGCAATTTCAATGAATATTTGAGAAAAAAGTCTGAAATTAAAGAAATTGAAGTGCAGCATAATCAAAAATTTAATAAAGTGCTAGCTAATGAAGAGGCTTGGATTAGGCAAGGAATTAAAGCACGGCGAACTCGTAATGAAGGCAGGGTACGCCGATTAGAAGCATTACGCATTAGAAGAGAAGCTCAGCGAGAGCAGGTGGCAGGGGTTACCCTAAATATAAGCAGGGGAATAGACTCAGGCCACATGGTAGCAGAGCTAACGCATGTAAGTAAAAGATATGGTAAAAAATTAATAATTAGTGACTTCTCTTGCCGGATTATGAGGGGTGATCGGGTAGGATTATTGGGCCCCAATGGTGCTGGTAAATCTACTTTACTAAAATTGATATTAAAGAAATTGGATCCGGATACTGGGACTGTGAGACTAGGAACTAAGCTTACAGTTGCCTATTTTGACCAAATGCGAGAACAATTAGATGAAGAAGCAACTCTAATTGAGACCATTAGCCAAGGTTCTGATTTCATTGAGATTGGTAAAATTAGAAAGCATGTTGTTAGCTATTTAGGAGACTTCTTATTTGCTCCACAGCGCTCTAGATCACTAGTAAAAACTTTGTCTGGAGGTGAGCGGAATCGACTTTTACTTGCACGTTTATTCTCACGTCCTGCTAATGTACTGGTACTAGATGAACCGACCAATGACCTTGATATTGAAACTCTTGAGCTACTTGAAGCATTATTACAAGACTATGAGGGAACATTATTCCTTGTAAGTCATGATCGGTTATTTTTAGATAACGTGGTAACTCAAGTGATTGTATTTGAAGGAGGAGGGATATTGCAAGAATATATTGGGGGTTATGAGGATTGGGCTCTTGCAAAGAATATTGCAAAGGAGGCTGATAAAAGAGAATTACGGTCTCAAAAAAAAGATTCTCATATAGTAAAGTCATCAAAATTAAATTCTAAACCTAGATTAAGTTTTAATGAGGTCAGGGAATTAGAAATATTACCTAGTAAAATTGAAATATTGGAGCAAGAACAGGCAAGCATTGCCAATAAGTTAAGTGATTCTAATATTTACCGTGATTCTCCTGATGAAATGATAAAATTAAAAATTCGTTTCGCTAGTTTAGAAAAAGAAGTTACAAGTTATCTTACTAGATGGGATGAATTAGAGACTAAAAAATTAGAATCAGAGCAAGATTTACATAATTAGTAGTAGGTTAAATTTAATTGTAACTACCAATATTAAAATAATTTTGAAATATTCTAAATGATTGAAGTAATTATATAGATTTAATAGATAGGGTTAAATCTAGGAGAAGATTGGATTTCTGAGATGATAACTACATTTGCAACTGGATCAGAAAAAACAGTATAATAGTCCGGATAAAATTAGGTGGATAAGTGTTTTCTAGTTGCTTTATGGACGTAATTTAAGTTTTAAAAGGGTATATATAATGAAGAAATTAGCAACAATAAAAATGCTGCTATGTGGTTTATTTTTAGTAATTTCAGGGATAGCGCAAGCAGAGGGAGATGCGGCTGCAGAGGGCGGTGTAGCTAAAGCAGAAGGGGCTACAGTTAAAGGTAAGGGTAATACGCGAATGAATACGCGATTATGTATTGGTTGCCATGGGATAGATGGCTTCCGTACAGCTTTTCCTAAAGTATATAACGTTCCAAAGATTGGTGGGCAGCATTCGGCTTACTTAGTAAAAGCTCTTCAAGCTTATAAAACAGGTGCCCGTAGTCACCCTACTATGAGAGCAATAGCAGCAGATCTTTCCCAACAGGATATGGAAGATTTGGCCGCTTACTATGCTGGCAAGTAGTTACAATATAAAAATAAGGAAGTGATTATGAAAAATTTTGTTATTACCATATTTGGCAGCATATGTTTATTGCTCTCAGGGCAGGGAATTACAGGTGACCTTGAGGCGGGCAAGAAAAAAGCAGCAGAAGTTTGTGCTGGTTGTCATGGTCCTGATGGAAATAGTCCTACTCCAATTTTTCCAAAAATTGCTGGGCAGTATAAAACTTATCTTGAAAAATCTTTAGTTGAATATAAAACAGGTAAGCGTAATGATCCTATAATGAGTGGTATGGCAGCAGCTTTAACTACGGAAGATATTGAAAATTTGGCAATATATTTTGCTAGTCAGAGTGGATTAAAAACTACGAAATAGTTAGAAATAAAAATCGATATTAATTTTAGAAAAAAATAGGGCATAAAAGTGCCCTATTTTTTTGATGGAATCATTTATCTAGACATTTAAAGTAAATTGATGCATCTGGTGGAGATTGGTCACGTTGTGCTCGCCATAGCATTTCAGCAAGACACTCCATAATCTGGTGCATTGTTTTATGTTCATTATTGTTTTTCTTTTGTAAACGGTTAAATCTTTCTCTGATTCCAGCAGGTTGGTCAATAGAGAGTTGTTCTTTTATAGCAATATGCATGCTCATATGTAGGAACGGGTTTGTGCTTCCTGTTTCAGGTGGATAGTCTTTATCATGATAATTTTCTATGTCATTTAATATGGAATGGTATTCTGGGTGTAATAGAATAATGTCAAGTGCAATTCTCTCCATATCAGAAAGTAACTCTTCATGGTGATACTTGTGCCAAGTATCAAAAAAGAACTGTCGAGATTGGTGCCTGGATAATTTATACATTTAAGGTATAGGCTTTAAATTTGGGGTATTAATTGTCAAAATTTTCTTCTTGAAATCACAGATATCCTTAATAATACATTTGTTACACTCAGGTTTTCTTGCTTTACATACATATCGTCCATGTAGGATTAGCCAATGATGAGCATTTTGATGAAATTGTTTCGGTACAAATCTTAGAAGCTTCAATTCTACTTCGGATACATTCTTTCCAACTGCTAGACCAGTTCGATTAGAAACGCGAAAAATGTGAGTATCGACTGCAATGGTAGGTTTGCCAAATGCGATATTTAAAATTACATTTGCAGTTTTATGGCCCACACCAGGTAGGTTTTCGAGCTCTTCTATGGTCTGTGGAACACAGCTATCATGGTTTTTTATAAGAAGCTTGCAAGTTGCTATAATATTCTTAGATTTAGTTTTATATAAGCCGATACTTTTGACATATTCTCGTAATTTAGTTTCTCCAAGAGAGAAAATGCTTTCTGGTGTATTTGCTTCTTGAAATAATAATTTTGTCGCAATATTTACACTCTTGTCAGTTGCTTGGGCGGATAGTACTACTGCCACCAGTAATTCAAAAGGGGTGCTATAAACCAATTCAGTAGTTGGCTCTGGGTTCTCTGCTCTAAGGCGTGAAAATATTTCAAACCGTTTAGATGAATTCATATATTACAATTGGAGAGTTAGCTAACATAAATAACCTTCACTAGATTATTTAATTTTATTGAATTGTTTAGTACTCTGTAGAGATTTTATAGTTGCAATATAACTAGAAGGCTTGATTCTTTTTGTTTGTTTTATAAATTTTTCAGACACATTTTTTTTCTCACGTTCCAATCTTTTAAGCCTTCTTTCATATCGCATTCGTAAATAATCGGAAGTTCTTTTCCTAAGTTTATTTTCATATTTAAGGTTTTTATTGTTTATTATAGAAGGATCATTAACTGTATCTCTAAAATTATCTTTAAGTGGTTTGATTATTATACAATCAACTGGACATGGAGCTAAGCAAAGTTCACATCCAGTGCACTCTGAAGAAATAACAGTATGTAATTTCTTAGGTGCGCCAACAATAGCATCTACTGGGCATACTTGAATACAAAAAGTACAGCCTATACAAGTTTCTTCATCTATAAGAGCTACTGAGTCTGGTTTGGGTGACCCATGTGCAGTATTTAATGGTTTAGGCTTAACCCCTAATAAATTAGCTAATTTTAGTATGCCCTTATCATTCCCAGGTGGGCATTGGTTAATATCAGCAAGTCCTTCTGCGATTGCTTTAGCATATGGCTTGCAGCCAGAAAATCCGCATTTTCCGCATTGAGTCTGTGGCAGTAATGAATCAATTTTTTCAATTAACATTTTTTATAGGGTTACAAAATTTATTTGCAAACTGTTTTAACAGTATCATGGACTAGTTGAGGCCCCTGATAAATTAATCCAGTATATATTTGTATCAAACTGGCCCCAGCATCTATTTTTTCTTGTGCATCAGATGCACACATAATTCCACCTACACCGATTATAGGAATGGAACCCTGAAGTACATCATTTAATTGATAAATAACATTGGTTGCTAATTTTGTAAGTGGGGAGCCACTTAGTCCCCCAGATTCTGTTGAGTTAGGAAAATGCTCAATTTTATTACGGGAAAGCGTAGAGTTTGTGGCTATAACACCATCAATTTTATGCTTAATAAGTAACGTAGCAATTGAGGTTATTTGTTTTAATTCAAGATCAGGAGCAATTTTTATCACTAGCGGCGTATACTTTCCATAAATATCTGCAAGCTTTGATTGTTCAGATTTTAATGATCTTAATAAGAGATTAAGCTCTTCTGTATTCTGTAATTTTCTAAGACTTGGGGTATTAGGTGAAGAAATATTGATTGCGATATAACTGGCATAGCTATATATTTTTCGCATACATTCCAAATAGTCATCACAGGCCTTTTCCAATGGAGTATTAAAGTTTTTACTAATGTTTATCCCAAGTATCCCATGATAGTTTGTATTTTTTATATTTTGTACGACAGTATCTATGCCATAATTATTAAAGCCTAATCGATTGATTATTGCATTAGCCTGTGTAATTCTAAATAAACGTGGTTTAAGATTTCCTGGCTGAGGGCGAGGTGTAACGGTGCCGATTTCAATAAAACCAAATCCTAGTGCAGCAAGTTCTCTAATATGTTCTCCATTTTTATCAAGTCCCGCAGCTAATCCAACAGGATTAGGAAAATCAAGCCCCATAATATTATGATGCTTACAATTAATTGATTGATCATGAAATAATTTTAACTTGTACGCATATTTAAGTGTACCTAACGTCATTCTATGCGTAATTTCTGGATCAAACTTGAAAAGCAATGGGCGTAATAGAGAGTAAATCATAATTTTAATTTTAACCTGAAATGTTGATTGAATCTCTTAGAACTTTAATTTTGTTGTGGCATTACTGCATAAAGGGCTTGTTTTTTTAGAAGACAGGCTAAATATTCTTAAAAATAAAAGATTCAGATCAGCCTGAATCTTATCAAAACTAATCTAAAATTATAGAATTTAATTCTCACTATCAGGTTCTGGAAAAATATTTATGAAAATGTTAGGTATTTTATTTGCTATTTTTTTTCTGTTGTCTAGTGCATCTATTTATTCTGCAACAGAATTAAATTCCCTTAATGAAAAATTGGAGAAATTGTATTTTCAGGGAGATTATGCTGGTGCAATTATCGCAGCTAAAAATGCTCTAAAAACCGCAGAAAGAGATTTTGGTCTAAATCATTCTAATGTTGCTGCAAGTTTAAATAACTTGGCAGAAGTATACCGCGTACAAGGGAAGTATGCTATGGCAAAGCCATTTTTGAAGCGAGCTCTTTCAATTAATGAGAAAAATCTTGGTATAGATCATATTGATGTAGCCATGAATCTGAATAATCTTGCACTACTTTCTCATGCACAGGGGAAATATACAGAAGCGAAATCTTTTCATAAGCGTGCTCTTAGTATTAAAGAAAAAATACTTGGCCCAGATCATGCTGATGTGGCAACTAGTCTAAATAATTTAGCTTCGCTTTATGTATCTATAGATGAATTTAAATTAGCTGAACGTCTTTATAGGCGGGCAATGATGATTAATGAAAAATTTTATGGGTTAGACCATCTGAGTATTGCTACCAGCCTAAATGGATTAGCTGTACTTTATGAGGAAAAAGAAAAATATGGAAAAGCTGAACCGCTATATAAGCGTGCATTAAGAATTGTTGAGAAAGAGCTTGGGCCAGAACATCCTACTGTGGCTACAAGTTTAAATAATTTGGCTGCATTATATACTACCCAGATGTTATATTCGCAGGCTAGGCCACTTCTTAAACGCGCCTTAAAAATTTGGGTAAGATCTCTTGGTGCTGAACATCCTGATGTAGCTACCGGATTAGAAAATTTAGCATGGTTACAACGACAAACTAATCAAATTGAGAAAGCAAATTTAACAGAAAAGCGTGCTGCTAAGATTAGGGCTATAGCGCGCTAATTTTTAGCGGTATTTGTTAAAATTAATATTAGGAAGCAAATAACATTTTATTATTGTATATAATGTCTTCTAAATACTAAATTTTTCTTCATAGTATAAAAAATTTTAAAGTATTAAAATCCTATATAGCAACCAGACTAGTTAGTTGGCAGTTCTATTTGCTTTATAAATAAAGATATTATTTGATATATAAAAATATATGGAGAAAAATTATTGATTAAAATGGTTATTTAATACAATTTTATCAAAGCTCCATTTTCCAATGTGATTTGGGTGTTTTTCTGCTTCTTTTAGTATACGACTAAATTCCTTTCTTGGGATTTCCCTTGCTCCAAATGAGGCAAGGTGGGAAGTTTTTATTTGGCAGTCAATCATATTATAGCCCCAATGCTGCAATTGTTTTACTAGGTAAAAAAATGCAATTTTTGATGCATTATCAATATGTGAGAACATTGATTCACCAAAAAATATTGTTCCTTGGCTAATACCGTATAGACCACCAACTAATTTTCCATCTATCCAGGTTTCTACAGAATGGGCTAGTCCCATTTCATGTAAAGTTATATAGGCTGTAATCATATCTGAGTGAATCCATGTTCCTTCTTGTTTTTTACGTGGCCCAGCACAGAAATGTATTACATCCTTGAAAGCGCTATCAACCCTGATTTCATAATTTCTTCTTTTTAGGATTTTATTTAAGGATCGTGAAATTTTAAATTCGTTAGGAAATAAAACCATGCGTGGGTCTGGACTCCACCATAAAATAGGATCATTCTCATTAAACCAAGGAAAAATACCATAGCGATATGCCATAATCATACGTTCTGGTGAAAGATCCCCACCAGCAGCAAGTAAACCATTAGGTTCAACAAGTGCATCTTCTAAAGGGGGAAAATTTAAATCAGATGTAAGCCAGGAAGGCATAATATTCTATATAGTAAAAAATAATCTATTGATTTTACCTGTAATTCTATTATCTTTGGCTTAATGCTCGTTACATGATATAAAGTTTCAATAAATATAGAAGAAAAAATAGAAAGTTGTAAGAAAGTGTAGTTATAGCTATATTTATAAAAATATTAAATAATATTAACTAGATAATAAGAGAATAATATGGATTTATTTTTTGATCAAATAGCAGCTTATTTTACGGAAGTACCAGCGTGGCCTTTTGTTTTGATGGCTTTAGCCCTTATTTGTGCTGGGCTATTTGAGATTTATAATCGCAAACGTCATGCATCGGCTGTAGATAGATTTCGTTCATCTATTTACTCGATTCTATCAGGTGTTTATCCAGACCCTATTAAATGGCCTGACAATATGGATGTATATTTAGGTGAAAGATTGCCTGCGATGCAGGATGTGGTCGAAGGGTTTAGACACTATGTTCGTCAAGAAGATATACCTAGTTACAATAAGGACTGGCATAGCTTTTGTGATTTCTGTGAAGAAATAACTGGAAATAATTGTAATACAGAAGGAGTATCTTCCAATGAGGCATCAAGAAAAGAAATTTTTCATACGTTGGTCTCTAATATTTTGCGTCATGGAAAATAGATTCATATACTCATCTAACAGAGAACATATTTTGATCTAGTATTTTTGATAAACACTGCAATTATTACATCACGCACCACAAAATTTATTTTCATAATTATTCCTGGTAGTAATTACCGAAGAGAAATTTTAGGGTATAAGTCGAATGCATTAGGGTAGGCTCAATCATTATAGATAGATGGAGTATTAAATAATAACAATATATAAATACTCAATTTTGAATGGAAGTTGCTATTACTAATACAAATTGTTTGACAGAATACTTATCTAGAATAAATACGAAGAGAAATGTCCAAATTAACCACATCTAATGCCTGGCTATCATTGCAAGCTCACCAGTCAGATATGTCGCAGCAGAATTTGTATGAATTATTTGCTCAAGATTCTAAAAGGTTTGAACGTTTTTCATTGAAATTTAATGATATTTTAATGGACTATTCAAAGCACCCGGTGAGTCAGAGTACGATTAATTTATTGTTAGAACTTGCTCGACAACAAGAATTAGAGAATAAGATTTCAGATCTGTTTTGTGGAAAAAAAGTAAATTTTTCTGAGGATCGTGCAGCTCTCCATTTTGCATTGCGGAGAGAAGAGGCATTAATACTAGATGGTGTGGATATTATGCCTGAGATTCATAAGGTATTAGCGAAAATGGATAGGTTTATATCTTCTATTAGGAATGGTGAACGTAAAGGCTACTCAGGTAAGGTTTTTACTGACATTGTAAGTATTGGAATTGGTGGCTCTAATTTAGGGCCAGTAATGGTAACAGAAGCACTCAAGCCTTATAGTTTAGATCACATTTCTTCACACTTTGTTTCTAATATTGATGGTACTCAGTTATCGACAGTTTTGAAAAAATTAAATTCAGAAACTACGTTATTTATTATCGCTTCTAAAACCTTTACTACACAAGAAACTATGGCTAATGCACATTCTGCCCTCAATTGGTTTTTAGCTAATGGCGGCGGTAAAAATGATGTTGATAACCATTTCGTTGCGGTTTCTACAAATCGTACCGAGGTCGAGAAATTTGGGATTAATGCTGATAATATGTTTCAGTTCTGGAGCTGGGTGGGTGGAAGGTACTCATTATGGTCAGCAATTGGTTTGCCTATTGCACTTAGTATTGGTATGGAGAATTTTTATTCATTGCTTAAAGGAGCTAGAGAAATGGATCAGCATTTCATTGCTACTCCTATGAAAAAGAACCTACCTGTTATACTTGGGCTTATTGGGATTTGGCAAATAAATTTTTTTGGCAATAAATCTCATGTAATTTTACCCTACGACCAATCCTTGCATCGTTTTCCAGCCTACTTACAGCAGTTGGAAATGGAAAGTAATGGCAAACGGATAGATCGTAATGGTAATGAAGTGGATTACGCTACTGGAGCTGTAGTGTGGGGTGAACCAGGAACTAATAGCCAGCATGCTTTCTACCAATTGCTGCACCAAGGGACGCAGATTATTCCTGCGGATTTCTTGGCTCCATGTATTAGTCATAACCCTATGGATGAACAGCATTGCTTGTTGTTAGCTAATTTTATTGCTCAAACTGAAGCGCTGATGAGTGGTAATAAGAATATTGAGATTGATGAGAAGTATGAAGCAGAATTATCCGACGAAAATTTTATAAAAGATTTATATAAAAAAGTAAGCCCACATAAACTTACCCCCGGGGGGCGCCCCACCACATCAATTCTATTTAAGAAGCTCGATCCTAAAACATTAGGATCTCTTATTGCACTGTATGAGCATAAAGTATTTGTACAAAGTGTTATTTGGAACACAAATCCATTTGATCAATGGGGGGTTGAGCTTGGCAAACAGCTTGCAGGAAAAATTTTGGGTGAATTGAATAATGAGCTACAAATAACTTCGCATGATTCTTCTACAAATGGCCTTATTAATTATTTTAAGGAAAATCGACAGCAAAATTTATTTTAGTCTAATAAAATGCTCCCGGTAGTATTTTAATTCTGCAATGGAGTCGTAAATGTCTGCTAAGGCCTCATGTTTACCCTGCTTAGTAAGGCCTGTTAGAATTTCTGGATTCCAACGTTTAACTAACTCTTTAAGTGTGCTTACATCTAGATTTCGATAGTGAAAGTATTCCTCTAATTTTGGCATCGTACGAGCTAGAAAACGTCGATCCTGGCAAATAGTGTTGCCGCACATTGGAGAAGTGCTTGATGAAACATATTTTTGCAAGAAAATTAGCATTCTTTCTTCTACTTCACTTTCACTCAATTTAGATGCTTTTACTTTATCAATTAGGCCAGATTTAGAATGAGTAGATGTATTCCATTTATCCATGTTGTTAAGCACCGAATCTGGTTGATGTACTACTAGAACAGGTGCTTCTGCTATTATGTTTAATTGAGCATCGGTTATCACTAAGGCCACTTCTAAGATTTGATCTATATCAGATTGAAGGCCGCTCATTTCCATATCAATCCAGATGAGGTTATTGTTATTTACTTGTGCCATAATAAAAGAATAAGCTAGAACTATTAATTTGCAATTGTGTCATATCATTAACTATCCGTCACTTTTTGACTATAATTTTTAGATTATGCCAATATTTACTATTATATTTCTATTTATTTTAATATGTGTTGTGTTAACTAGAGTCTGGTTGGCAACAAGACATATACGGTATATTCATATGCATCGGAACGCTGTTCCTGAGGATTTCGCTTCCCAAATTAATCTTGAGGCACACCAAAAAGCGGCTGATTATACTTGTGCTAAAACTCGATTAAGCTATGTTAATATTTGCTTAGACACGGTGCTATTATTGATACTTACTTTTGGAGGCGGGCTAAATATTCTTAATGCTTTTTGGCTTAATTATTTTAGCAACCCCTTATTACAAGGAATGGTGCTTATTTTATGTACCATATTGTTAATGGGGGCGGTAGAAATACCTATTAATTATTATCGTAATTTTGTTGTTGAAAAGAAATTTGGGTTCAATAAAATGACCCCTGCTATGTTTTTTGTAGATCTTATTAAGCAAAGTTCTCTTGGAATATTAATTGGCTTACCTCTTTTATTTGTTATTCTATGGTTAATGGAAAAAGCAGGTATTAATTGGTGGCTTTATGCTTGGTTGATGTGGGTGGCTTTTAACATAATTTTATTGTCTGTTTACCCTACTTGGATTGCCCCTCTTTTTAATAAATTTACGCCATTAGAAGATGACTCTCTTAAAACACGTATAGAACAATTAATGCAAAAATGTGGGTTTAAATCGAGTGGTTTATTTGTGATGGATGGATCCCGGCGAAGTAGCCATGGGAATGCTTATTTCACTGGTTTTGGTAAAAACAAACGTATTGTATTTTTTGATACGTTGCTTTCACACCTTAATCCATCAGAAATTGAGGCAGTATTAGCACATGAGTTAGGACATTTTAAAAGGAATCATGTTATTAAGCGTATTATCTGGACTTTTACCATGAGCCTAATTTTTTTATGGCTGCTGGGTTATTTAATGAATCAGGAATGGTTTTATCAAGGGTTAGGTATACTATCTTTGCATGAAGCTCAGGCTAATACTTTTTCTCCTTCAACTGCAATGGCGTTATTATTATTCTTTTTAGTTATGCCTACATTTACTTTCTTATTTCAGCCATTATCGAGTTTTTATTCCAGAAAACATGAATTTGAAGCTGATGCTTATGCAGTGGATAAGGCATCTGCTAGTGATCTTATTAAGGCGCTTGTAAAGCTGTATCAAGATAATGCTGCAACACTTACTCCTGATCCACTTCATTCTGCATTTTATGATTCACATCCACCTGCCTCGGTAAGAATAGCGCGATTACAAAACTTAGCGCATAATTAGTCTTATAAGGCTTAGGCAATAATAAATTTTATTATCTAATTTATAGGGGCAATAATGACTGATGCTATCAATAGTCTTGCGGCTAAGAAATGTAAGTCGTGTGAAGGAAATGTGCCGCCACTTTCAACCGTAGAAATTAAAGAATTAATGCTCCAACTTGATGGATGGGAGCATTATGATGGGTTGATAGGTAAAGTTTATAGGTTTAAAAACTATTACGAGGTGATGGCTTTTACTAATATAGTAGCTTGGGTTTCTCATCGTGAAGATCATCATCCTGATTTAACACTGGGCTACAATAAATGTCGAATAGAATATACAACACATGCAATAGGTGGTTTGTCTGAGAATGATTTTATTTGTGCATCAAAGATTGATTGTTTATTTAAGGTTTGAATCTGGAATATAGCTCTGTATCTATATCACCTGTTAATGGCCAAATAGTTGCTGCATTTGGCAGGCAATACCTCGTTGAGATTGCTAATGGGGAAATGTTATCCTGTGTATTACGTGGGAAGAGGAGCGATGCAGTTTGTGGTGATAATGTTAAAGTTAAGTGTATTGCAGATGGTCAGGGTGTGATAGAAACTATTTCCCCGCGCAGCACGCTGATATATCGAAGCAACACTATTTGTGAAAAGCTTATTGCTTCAAATATTACTCAAATTATCATTGTGATCTCTGCGATACCTAGTTTTGATGAAGAGCTAGTGACGCGCTGCCTGGTTGCTGCTGAAAATCAAAAGATAAAAGCATTAATTGTTCTTAATAAGGTTGATCTTATTGAG
>TARA_B100000686_G_scaffold158103_1_pt1 | contig 25073 bp, 24 predicted proteins | sample TARA_B100000686 | Tara Oceans TARA_B100000686 (sample SAMEA2622733) | marine metagenome | biome: marine biome (ENVO:00000447); feature: marine epipelagic mixed layer (ENVO:xxxxxxxxx); material: "saline water (ENVO:00002010), including plankton (ENVO:xxxxxxxx)" | depth 150 m | reverse complement strand
GATGGGAAGCAGCCAACGCGAAAGATTCGAGCTATACCCTGGAAGATCACTGGAAAGTGATTGGTAAGAATGTACCAATGGGTCGTGTTGGTGAGGCCCAGGAGGCGGGGGATCTGATTTGCTTCTTGGCATCTGCGAAGGCGAGCTATATCACGGGGACTGCGGTCAACGTTGATGGTGGTACTTCCCCTGTGGTTTAAATCTAAAAAAAGAGCTAGGGGGTAAAATCTCCCTAGCTCTTTATTCCTGTTTGCCCACGATGTCTGATGGCGTGGTCACAAAGTACGAGTGCACACATAGACTCCACAATTGGAACAGCCCTCGGTAGTACACATGGGTCATGTCTACCTCTACCCTGTAATTCCACATTATTACCAAAAACGTCTACCGTGTCTTGAGTAGTCATTATGGTGGCAGTTGGTTTAAAACCTGCTCGTAACACAATAGATTCTCCGTTGCTGATGCCACCTTGGATACCGCCAGAATTGTTGCTTCTTGTGCGTACTTTACCTTCTGACATATAGAAAGAATCGTTATGTTGAGAACCTGTTGCGTAAGTTCCTTCAAAGCCGGACCCAATTTCAAATCCTTTACAGGCTGGCAAGGACAACATTGCCTTTGCTAGTTCTGCATCTAATTTGTCAAAAACTGGCTCTCCAAGACCTAATGGAACATTGGTGGTAAACGCTTCAACTACCCCTCCGAGGGAATCCCCATTTTTCCTTGCTGTTTTGACAGCTTCTATCATGGCAGCCGCCGAATCTTTGTCAGGGCATCGAACCATATTACTTTCAATTGCCTCGGCAGTTATTTCAGCATGACTGATGTTTGATTCTATGTCACTTATTCTTTTGACGAAAGCTAAAATCTCGGTGCCATATTCTTCACGGAGGAATTTCTTTGCTATAGCTCCCGCAGCTACTCTGCCTATAGTTTCTCTCGCAGATGCTCTGCCACCGCCTTTCCAATTGCGGACACCATATTTGGCTTGATAGGTGTAGTCAGCATGGGAAGGCCTGTATACACTTTTCATATGTTCGTAATCTTTGCCTCTCGCATCAGTATTCCACACCGCAATTGATATCGGGGTGCCTAGGGATACGCCTTCAAATACCCCCGATAGAATTTCCGCTTTGTCTCCCTCTTTACGTTGGGTGGAGATTTCGCTTTGCCCCGGTTTGCGTCGGTCAAGTTCTCTTTGAATGTCCTCGAAAGTTATGGGTAGGCCGGGTGGACAGCCGTCTATTACCACTCCTACGGCGTCACCGTGTGATTCTCCCCAAGTGGTTATTTTGAACGCCTTTCCAAAGGTATTACTCATTTTTTTTACTGACCTTAAAAATTTGTAAGTACTTGAAATATTATAATCCCGTATTGGGGCAAGATATTGTAATTTCCCTCTCATACAATCCGATAAACTAGTTAGGTGTAGCTAAAAGTTGGAAGAAAACCGGAAGGATATGAGTGTAAATGACGTTAAAAATGACTTGTTATCAGATAAACCAAGTATAGGACCTTTCATAGGGTTTCAAAGTGCAAACCTGACGGAGATTATGGGTAAGGCAGCCTGGAATTTTATCGTGACTGAAACTGAATATGATTTTCATCTTTAAAATTTAGATTTGCTTTATTTCTGTGTAATTGAATGTTCTTTGACTGTCGCAATCGTTACCGAAAAGACAGAGTATCTATGAACGATTTCAGCGAAAATATGTTTGATGATAAAATCGTGCCGACTGCACCATATGTTGATTGAAATTCTGATGCATTAATTCTGTATATGTGTACCACGGGTCCGGACTGAACACCTGCGGTGACCTTTCTTTTGAATGAGAGTCTACCGTGGTTCGGGCCCCTTTGAATCATTCCAAGGGAAGACAAGAGGTCGAAATTGGGTTGTTTTGTGCTAATCAAATTACTTCTCCACCAACCTGCATAATGAGCTTTGCGGAGACTTACCAGTCATTTAAGAGTCGTGATTTCCTGTTCCTGTGGCTAGGGATGTTGACTTTAATGTTTGGTATGAACATGCAGATGCTTTCTAGAAGTTATCTGGTATACGAGCTAGAGAGTTCGGGGGCACTACTTGGTGTAGTCAATGCTGGCTCAGCGATTCCTATGCTCACATTAGCTCTGTTTGGGGGTGTTATCGCTGATCGGCTTGATAAGAAGCGAATAATACAGACTGGTCAATTGATGGCTGGACTGGTTTCTTTGGTTGTAGGGATTCTAATTTTGACCGGAACTGTGAGTTGGATTCATTTACTCATTGCCTCGATCGTTCAGGGAGCTTTTTTTGCTTTCTTGATGCCTGCTAGACAAGCTTTGATTCCTCAGATGGTGGGTCCAAAACTTGTATCGAACGCTGTAGCCCTCAACGCTACTGCTATGAGTTTCACAACTCTAGCCGCCCCGACAGCGGCGGGTCTGCTTTACGAATTCATTGGTCCAGGTAGGGTTTATCTAATAATAACGGTCCTTAATTTCGCATCGATAATATTTACGTTTTTCATAAAAACAAAAGGGCCCAGCACAAGATCTAAAAATGGATCAGAGTCTGACTCTAATCATCCGAAAATTTTAATAAAAGATATGCTTCAAGGAATAAAGTATGTGCGCAGCAATTCTTTCATCTTAATTCTTCTTGCTATTGCATTATCCACAACTATTTTGGCTCAACCTTTTAGGTTTATCATGCCAATTTTTGTAGTAGACATATATGAATTAAAGGCAGATTCTATGGGACTTCTAGTGTCTGTTATGGGACTCGGTGCCTTGCTAGGTTCCATTTATATAGCCTCAGTTGGGAACAGGATGCGGGGAGCCATTTTACTAATAAGTTCGTATGTGTCTGGTCTCAGTCTTCTTTTAGTCGCAGCTGTCCCGGTCTATTTATTTGCTGCAGTGATAATGCTTCCATTGGGATTAGGTGATGCAGGCAGAAGGTCTATCAACCAGGCACTAATTATGGAAGAGGCGGATGAAGAATATCGAGGGAGGGTAATGAGCATTTATATGCTCAACTGGGGGTTAATGCCGTTGGGAGTTTTACCAGCAGGATTCATGTCAGATTGGTTGGGAGTTCAAGGGTCCATTGCTATTTTGGCTTCTCTGCTGATTATCTTCACCATATGGGTAACTTTTAGATATCCTCGTGTTAGGAGTCATCAATAGGCATCGAAGTAGTTGTTTGATGATATCCTTGTTAGCTGTGGAAAATGTAAGAAAATGTTGCAAGGTTGAAAAATGAAATTAATAGAAAAAGTAGCCGATGAACTAGGACTTTCTTCCAGTGATTTGATTCCATATGGTTCCTACAAAGCAAAAATATCTTTGTCAGGGATTAAAAAGGATCGTAAAGGTAAGATGATTGTGGTTACGGGAATTACACCTACACCAGCTGGTGAAGGAAAAACTACAACAGTTGTTGGGTTGGCGCAGGGTATGGGGAAGTTGGGTAAAAAAGTTGTTGCGACCCTGAGAGAACCTTCTCTGGGACCAATATTCGGTATCAAAGGAGGAGGTACAGGGGGAGGAGCGGCTAAAGTCGAACCAGAAGATGAGGTAAACATTCACTTTACCGGAGACGCCCATGCTGTAGGTTCGGCTCATAATCTGCTTGTAGCTTTAACTGATAATGTCGCCCAGAGGGGTAAAATTGATGGATTCTCCCCTCAAGGGATAACGATCAGAAGAGTCACAGACGTTGAGGAAAGGTCTCTCAGAAGTGTATTGACAGGAATTGGAGGTAAGGCCAATGCGCCTCTTAGGGAGACTGGTTTCGACATTGTTACAGCTTCTGAGGTGATGGCAATATTGGCTCTGTCTTCCAATCTAGAAGATTTAAGAGACAGATTAAGCAAAATTGTCGTTGGTTACAAAGATGATGGCACACCAGTGCAGGCTAAAGAAATAAATGCAGTGGGGTCAATGATGTCTCTTCTGAGATATGCAATTCAGCCGAACATAGTTCAGACAACAGAAGGTCAACCAGTATTTGTACACACCGGTCCTTTTGGGAACATAGCTCATGGATGTTGTTCGGTGGTTTCAGATCAATTGGCTTTAGGATACGCAGATTATGTTTTAACGGAAGCTGGTTTTGGAGCCGATTTGGGGTTTGAAAAGTTCATGCATATCAAAGCTAGGTTAAATAATCTTGAGCCCGATGCTGCAGTCATTGTGGCCTCCGTTAGGGCTCTTAAGTCTCATGGTGGAGTTTCCTTGCGAAATTTGGAAGAACCGAATAAAGAGGCTTTGGCTGATGGCATGTCAAATTTAAGCCACCTGATCAAGGTGATAAAAAGTTTTAATTTACCGGTAGTTGTCGCCGTTAACAGTTTTCCTTCGGACCTTGCTGAAGAAACAGAACTTGTAAAATCTATGTCTTTGGCCGCGGGGGCGGAACATGCTGTTATATCGAAAGTTTTTGAAGATGGTGGTGAAGGAGGAATTGATTTAGCCGAAGCGGTAGTAAAGGCTGCAGAAAACTCCCCAGAATCGATTTCCTATATGTATGAATTGTCGGACTCTTTGGAAGACAAGATTTCAGCTTTGGCCACTAAGGTATATAACGCCCAAGATGTTAACTACACTCCTCTTGCAAGACGCGCTCTGCGTCAGTTTGAGCAGAATGGATGGGGATCTCTTCCAATATGTATGGCAAAGACACATCTTTCCTTGTCTCATAACAGGTCATTAAAAGGTCTTCCATCGAATTATCAATTCAGAGTATCCGATGCCAGGGCGTCAGTCGGTGCAGGTTTTATATACCCTATTGCTGGTAGCATCATGACCATGCCTGGCCTACCTGGTGAGCCAAGAGCTCTAGATGTAGATGATTCGGGTAATATTATCGGGTTATAGTATTTACTAAAATTTGCTCCATAGCTTGCTATAGAAGAGGTTTTGATGGCCGATTTCTTCAACGTGATTTCTCCTCCGGAGGCGATAGATTTAATATCCAAAAATTTGTCTGTGGTGGGAGTTGAAGTGGTAGACACAGAGGATTGTTTTGGCCGCATTCCTTCGCGTGAAATATTCAGTCAAGAGGATTCACCATCCTTCGACAGGTCTTCAATGGATGGGTATTCAGTAAGAGCATCAGATACCTATGGAGCATCCGATGCTCTGCCAGCATACCTTGAATTGATTGGAGAGGTACCAATGGGTAGAACGGCGGGGATATCCTTATCTCCTGGAGAGGTAGCTACGGCTTATACAGGCGGCATGTTGGCGGATAATGCTGACGCCGTAGTTATGGTTGAACATACTAAAATTTCCCCCAGCGGTTTATTAGAGGTATATAGGCCGGTGGCCTCTGGAGAAAACGTTATCGTAGCAGGTGAAGATTTTCAGAAAGGAGACCTTGTTGTCGAGAAAGGACACCTAATAGAACATTCTGAACTTGGAGCCTTGATGTCCTTAGGTATTACCTCAGCCGATGTTTATAAAAAGCCAAAAGTGGCTGTAATTTCTTCGGGTGATGAATTAGTTGAACCAGGAATGCAGTTAACTGGTGGGATGATTAGAGATGTGAATCTGTACAGCATTGGAGCCTTGGTTAAGGATTTAGGCGCTGTACCAGTTCATTTTCCCAGAATACCTGATGAATATGATAAGTTGCTTGCAATCGCTCACAAGGCTGTACAGTCATCAGATATGGTTATCTTTACTGCGGGCAGTTCTGTTAGCTCAAGAGACCTGACTTCCAAGGTGATTAATAACATGGGAACTCCTGGCGTTTTGGTTCACGGATTGTCTGTCAAACCTGGTAAACCAACAATATTAGGAATGTCTGATGGAAAGCCGATAATTGGATTACCAGGCAATCCAGTTTCAGCAATAACGATATTTAAGTCGGTTGTAGACCCTTTGATACGATTTATTTCTGGGGTGAAAGAATTTCCTAAAGATAAAATTATAGAAGCTGTTCTCGACTCTGATTTACCTTCCAGTAGCGGCCGAACGGATTATGTGAGAATACAATTGAGTTATGATCGCGGTATTGCCAGGGCACTTCCGGTGCATGGCAAATCAAATTTAATTTCCACTTTGCTAGCTTCAGATGGATATGTCGAAATAGATGCAGATTCGTCAGGAATATACCAGGGCACCACGATCCAGGTAATTTTAGATTGATTTTAAAGGTTAGAAATGCCTCAAGATGACTTTGAAAGAAATTATTTCCTTAAGGATATACCTCTTCAGACTGCTCAAACTAAGTATAAGAACCATTTGAACGAAATTAGATATGGCGACGCTGGAAGTACCGAAAGTATCGCAATAAAGGATTCCGTCGGTAGAGTTTCAAGCCAATCTGTTTTAGCAAAAATATCTTCCCCCCATGTTACGACTTCTGCTATGGATGGGATCGCTATCAAATACCAATCTTCCGTGGGGGCTACAGAAACTAGGCCTATTAAATTACAAGAAGGCTCGGATTTTGTTTGGGTGGATACAGGTGACCCCATTCCAGAGGGTTTTGATTCTGTAATTATGATAGAGGATTTGGAAAGATTAGCTAGGAACGAAGTAGTTATCCGGAACCCCGTTGCTCCTTACCAACATGTTAGGAAAATCGCCGAGGATATCGCTGCTCCGGAATTATTGATTCAAAAAGGTGCTGTCATCAGATCTCTAGATTTGGCATGTTTAGGAGCTGCAGGTTTTTCCGAAGTTGAGGTTAACTCCCGCCCTAAAATTTGTTTTATTCCTACGGGAACAGAATTGGTACAAATAGGTCAGACCCCTAACTCAGGAGAAATAATTGAATTCAATTCTGTTCTTATGTCTGCCTTGGTTGCAGAATGGGGAGGTGAAGCCTATGTGGCAGACTCTGTTCCAGATGATCCAGACCTTTTAGAAGAGTCCATACTGGATGCTTTGAAAGATTGTGACGTGTTGGTAGTGATCGCCGGTTCATCTGCCGGTTCAGAGGATTTTACTTCCTCGGTGATAAGCAAAGTAGGTGAAGTAGTGGTACATGGTGTAGCTATTAGGCCTGGGCATCCAGTTATATTAGGTTCAGTTTCTGGTAAACCTGTAATGGGGATGCCAGGTTATCCTTCTTCAGCGTTGATAACAGCTGAACTGTTTTTAAAACCAATGATTTCAACTTTCTTGTCTTCAAACAAAATTATCCCTGATAAATTAGATTCGGTCATGGGAAAAAAGGTTTCTTCACCGTTAGGGGAAGAAGAATTTTTGAGGGTGGTTGTGGGTCCGGTGAATGGGACGTACATAGCAAATCCAACAACTCGTGGTGCGGCCATGACATTGTCCATTGCTAAATCTGATGGTGTTATTGCAATACCGGCTACTTCAGAAGGTTTGGAAGAAGGGGTACAAGTTCCTGTATTTCTGAACCGACAACGTTCTGAAGTCACAAATACCCTTTTAATATCGGGCAGTCACGATATAGCGTTGGACATACTAGCTGGTGAATTAGCATCACGAGACACTGGCATAAGGTTGATTTCATCAAGTGTTGGAAGCGTAGGTGGACTTTTGTCATTGGCAAAAGGATTTGCTCATATGGCTGGAACTCATCTGCTTGATGAGGCTACTGGGGAATATAACGTGTCTGCCGTTGAGCGCCATATTACAAACGAAAAAATTAACATTTATGATTTCGTGGGTCGTACCCAAGGGATAATGGTTCAAAAAGGGAATCCGAAGGGGATAAAAGAAATAAAAGATTTGTTGGGAAATGGTACTAAATTTTTGAATAGGCAGAGGGGTTCTGGGACTCGGCTTTTATTTGATTTCTTGCTTAAACAGGCAGGGCTAGGTTCTGAAAACATACTTGGATATGATAACGAGGAATACACTCATTGGAATGTTGCTGCCGCGGTCTCTTCAGGATTTGTAGACGCCGGTATAGGAATTATGGCAGCTGCCCTGGCTAGCGATCTTGAATTTATACCTTTGGAGAATGAACGGTACCAAATAGCGATCCCGTCTAAATTTATAGGCTGCCATAATAATGTGGACATACTGTTAGAAAGTTTAATGAGCGAAAATTTAAGAAAACAAGTAGATGCCCTTGGGGGCTATGATGTTTCTTTGATGGGTAATATTGCAGCCATAGTAGGTTGATATAAATAGCGATGATCGAACTAACAGGAATTCTATTAGCGGGTGGTAAGAGCAGGCGACTAGGAAGGGATAAGGCCCAGGAACTAGTTGGCGGGCGTAGAATAATTGACAGGGTATTACATAGTCTTAGGCAAGTAACAAAGTTCCAGACGGTTGTGGTTGATCGATTTGATCGAATCGAAGAATTAAACATAGATGCCCAAATAAATTTTGTTGTGGATGCCTACAGCAATTCGGGCTCTTTGGGTGGGCTTTATTCAGGGTTGCAACAATCCTCTACCTCCTGGTCTGTTTTGGTTGCCTGCGACATGCCCTTTTTATCAGCAAATCTATTTGAGTTCATGTTTGCTAAAACCTTGGACGGAGACTTTGATGTTGTTATACCTAGGGTTGAAGGCAGACTCCAAACAACCCATGCCCTCTACAATTCCTCTTGTCTTGAACCTATAAATGCCAGATTGAAAGATGGATTACTGAAAATGGACGGCTATTTCGACAATGTTAAGGTGTGCGAAATATCGCAGGATGAAATTTTTAAAATAGAAGGTGCAGAATCCAGTTTTTTCAATGTTAATACTGGTGAAGACTTAGAGTTAGCATTACAGATGGATAAGAATACCTATGGCGATTAATTTGACAGTGGAATTATTTGGCAACAGCCAGGTTTTAACCGGTCAGAAGTTAATTGACCTACAATTTTTAAAACCTCAGGTGGATATCTGCGATGTTATTCAAGCCCTGGGACAACGATTTCCTATGCTAGATGGGAAAGTATTGGATTTTGGCACCAAAAGTCTTTTGTCGAGTTATGCATTGAATCTAAACGGAGTTGGATTTAAAGATGCGGCTCAGATCGAGTTGGCTGATGGCGACTCAATACTAATACTACCGAGCCAGGCTGGAGGGTAAGTTGTTTGGCTACAACAATAAGATACTGATAATAGATGTTTCGTCAAAATCGTGGAAATGGGAAGATTTGGAAGAAGATGTTGTTAGAGATTTCATCGGAGGGAGCGGGCTTGGGGCTTATCTTCTTTATCAACATTGTCCCATTGGTGCGGAGCCTCTTTCCCATTCCAATCCTTTAATATTTTGTGCTAGTCCTCTGGTGGGAAGTAAGCTTACTACTACATCTAAATTTGCAGTTGTTTCTAAATCACCTCAAACAGGATTTATAGGAGATTCCTTATCTTCTAGTTCAATAGCTTTGTCTATTAAAGGGGTGGGAGCAGATGCAGTAGTTATTACAGGTGCTTCAAGGGAATGGATTTCTCTTGTGGTAGATAAAGAGGGTGTTAGATTCAATGATGCTTCGAATCTTCTTGGCACTACTACTTCAGCTACAGAAAAAAGTTTAATGGGCACATTAGGGAAAGGCTATGATACTGCTTGTATAGGTCCTGCTGGTGAGAATCTGGTTAGGTTTGCTAGTATCAGCAATGATGGAGGTAGGCAGGCTGGGCGCACAGGTAATGGTGCGGTTATGGGGTCAAAAAAAATAAAGGCTATTTCTTTCAAAGGACATAAAAAGATACCTTCCTTTGATGAAAATGCTCTCGCAAAAACTAGGATCGACCTGAATTATAAAAGTTTAGGAGAGGCTACAGAGAAATATAGAACCCTGGGAACAATGGCAAATTTATCAGTGTTTGAACGGTTGAAAATACTTCCAACTGGGAATTTTAGAAATCAATCAAATAAAGATTTTCAAAATATTTCTGGGGAGGCTATGCATACGGAGGAAAAGGTATCAACTTCTCATTGCGCTAATTGTACTATTGGGTGCGAAAAGTTGATAACCATTCCAAACAGTGGTTCCGAAAAAGTGAGATTAGAATATCAATCACTTTTTGCTATGGGTCCTCTTGTCGGTATATCTGATAGAGAGACGATTCTTAAAAGCAGCAAATTTTGTGACGAGTCAGGGATGGATACCATCAGTGCTGGGTCTACATGTGCGTGGTTTATGGAATGTATGCAAAAAGGAATAATACCTGAGTCATGGTTAAAACTTTTGCCCAGATATGACAATGAAGAAGATCTTTTTGCTCAATTATTGAGATCAATTGCTGAAAGGTCAGGAATTGGGGATATCTTGGCAGAAGGCAGCGCTAGAGTGAGTGAAGCAATTGGGCTTGGAAGCCAAGAGTTTGCAATGCATGTTAAAGGTCTAGAGATGCCGGGATATGAACCACGTTCACTTCATACAATGGCACTGGCATTGGCTGTTAGTACGAGAGGGGCATGCCACAATAGGTCGTCAGCATATGAATATGATTTCTCCTCAGATTCCGACGGATATAAACAATCTTCGAGAGGTAGGATGGTTGTAGAAGGTGAAGATTATAGTGCCGTGATGGATTCGTTGATTTGGTGTAAGTTTGTGCGACGAGTATTTGACAATTTCTATGATGAATCTGCCGAAATCCTCAATAATATAACTGGATGGGATATTGACCCAAAGCAGCTTGCCCAATGTGGTGAAAGAATAAATAATCTGAAAAAGCAATTTAACATACGAGAAGGATGGAATAGGAGTCACGATAATTTACCAAAGAGGATATTTTCTGATCCTCTAATTAATGGTGAAAAAGTGAACTCAATTAGCGAGTCTGAATTGAATAACATGATTGAATACTATTATGATGCAAGAGGTTGGACTTCAGATGGAATTATTCCTTCAGAAAAACTTGTAAGTTTGGGCATAAAATCCTAGACGGCGGAGATATGGCTTCAGTTGGTGAGGAAAGAAAACGCAGGAATGAACTACGTAGGGAATTAATTGGTAAATTTCCCCGCGATAGATCCTCATTACTTCCTGCTTTGCACTATCTTCAGGAAACATTTTCATTCCTACCTGATTGGGGGATAGAAGTCCTGGGCTGGCATTTGGGGGTTCCGTCAAGTGAAGTATATGGAGCCGCAACAACCTACACGGAATTATCTCTGTCTCTACCTAGTCATAAAACAGTAATAGTTTGCGATGGTGTGGCTTGTAGAGAAAAAGGTTCCATTCAAATACTTGAGTTTTTGAAAGAAGAAAATACAAATGGAGTTGAAATAAAAACTACTGATTGTGCGTTCATGTGTTCAGTGGCCCCAGCCGTATCTGTGGATCACACGTGGTATGGCAGACAGGTTCCCGATAATTCTCTCACGAGATTGATAGAGGGTTAAAGTGAGTACTGAAAAATATATAGACTCAATACTATCCAAATACCAAAAGCAGGGTTTAGAAGTACTGGTTCAAATTAGCCAATGTAGTTTGGCCGTTGGAGCAAAGGGAATATTCAATACTTTGAAGGAAAGGTTGCCTGACGATATGTCAGTTGATTATTCAGGATGTGACGGCGCTTGCTTTGTCGCTCCTAAAATTCATTATGAGAAGGATATTAGGCACTATTTGGAAGGTATTTCTGTAACTAATTCAGCTGACTCGAAGGTCGGAGACTATATTAATTCCCAAACCAGGATCGTTTTGGAAAACGCTGGAACGATAAGTGCAAGTAATATTTATGGCTATCTCGGAACCATGGGTTTTTCGGCTCTTGGGCGGGCTCTTGAGCAATCGCCTGAAGAAATAGTAGACCTTATAGAAGATTCGGGACTTAAAGGTAGGGGTGGGGCCTATTTCCCAGTTTCTGCTAAGTGGAGGTCGGCACTGTCTACAAATTCGCAGGAAAGGCATTTAGTGGTGAATGCGGAAGAAGGGGAACCTGGGGTTTTCAAAGATCGCCATGTGATGGAAAGTGTTCCGTTCCGCCTGATAGAGGGAGCGTTGATTGCAGCTTATTCCACGAACTGTACATCAATAAGACTGTATGTTAACGCAGAGGCTCATCTGTCTTTTAATAGAATGCAGAAAGCATTGGATATTTGCCGCTCTGAGGGTTTTTTGGGCTCAAACATAATGGGAACAGATTTCACTATTGACATAGAGATTATGAAGGGAGCTGGTGGGTATGTTTGCGGGGAAGAATCCACTTTACTTAACACCATAGAAGGTAAAAGAAGAGAACCTCGTTTAAGACCACCTTTTCCCACAGAATCAGGTTTGAATCAGCAGCCTACTATCATCAACAATGTCGAAACATTATGTAATCTTCCATGGATTGTTTTGAACGGACCCGACCAATTTAAGAAAATAGGAGATAGCGATACTCCTGGCACCAAGATTATTAGTTTGAGTGGATCGGTGAGAAAACCTGGAGTTGTCGAATTACCAATGGGTTCAAATCTTGAAGATTTGCTTATTAAATTTGGTGATGTTTCGAATATGGAGGATCTGTCTGGTATCGCCATAGGCGGGCCTTCGAGTGGAGTCATACCATCATCGGAAGCGACTAATTTGTTTATTGGGCCAGGATTCATAGACGGCAAATCAGTTATGCTAGGTGCCGGTGGAGTAATAGCTTTGTCGAAAGAAACAAATGTGCTTCAGGTTGTTAGGAAACTTTCTGAATATAATGCGAATGAGTCCTGTGGTAAATGTACACCTTGCCGGGAAGGAACTCAGCGTTTGCTCGAAATGATGGGAACTGGTTCTGAAGGAACTCCAATAAATTGGACTGGATTAGGCGGTCTCGCCGAAGTGATAAATGCAGCCTCTCTTTGCGGTCTGGGTCAGGCCGCCGGGAATCCAGTTTTGAGTTATAACACTTATTTTCAGTAAATATAGAAGGGGTTAAAGGAAGAGGTAAAATGACGCAAATTTTCATAAATGGCAAGGAAATAAATGTGCCAGATAACACCTCTGTTTTGGATGCGATAAACATTTCTGGAACACCTATCGCTCAGCTATGTAAAGATGCAGATATGAAGGCCATTGGGGCCTGCCGTACCTGTCTAGTGGAGATCGATGGAATTAGAGGTTATCCTGCCTCCTGCTCTACTCCTGCTTCTGAAGGCATGAAGGTTTCAACTAAAGGTGATCAGTTGGATTTCATTCGGAAAGGTGTTCTGGAACTCACTGCTGGAATGGTTGATTCAAATAAAGAAGATTTGAGAGAGCTGTCTAGAACTATAGAGGCGAATGGGGCTGATAGTGGGACATGGAATTCCAGGATTCGTGAAAAAATAGATGACAGTAACCCTGTTTTCAACATTGAGATGGAATCTTGTATTCTTTGTGGACGCTGTGCTCAAGCTTGCCAATCCGGGCATCAATTTATTGGAGCTATTGATGTTTTAGGATCATCTAAACAGGCGAGAATTGGCACTTTTATGGATCGCCCTTTGTTGGAATCAATTTGCACGACTTGTGGTCAGTGCTTATCCGTTTGCCCCACAGGAGCAATTTCTACCAAAACAAAAGTTTCAGAAGTTTCCAAGACTATAACAACCACATGCCCCTATTGTGGCGTCGGCTGTGGGATAAAAGCACAAGTGTCATCTGATGACACCATAGTTGAAATGCTAGATGATCCTGAGAACGATTCCAGTCTGGGTATGCTGTGTGTTAAAGGACGGTTCGGGTATACATTTGTTCACCATGAGGATCGTCTAACAGAACCACTGATACGGAGAAATGGGAAATTAGAACCTGCCACCTGGGATCAGGCATTGGATCTGATCACTGAAAAGCTTACTGGATACGAGGGGGATAGTTTTGCCACCTTATGTTCGGCAAAGGCAACTAACGAGGACGGATACATACAGCAGAAGTTCTCACGTTTAGTGATGCAAAGTAATCACATAGATCACTGTACGAGGCTTTGTCATTCGCCGTCTGTGGAAGCTATGCTAACTTCGCTAGGGAGTGGTGCCACAAGTAATTCATACGTTGACTATGAAGAGGCGGGATGTTTGGTAATCATAGGATCTGACGCTAATTCGAACCACCCTGTAGCTGCCTCTAGGATGCGCCGGGCCGTAGTTGAACGAGGTGCGAAACTTATTGTCATAAATCCGCGAAGGATAGACATGTGTGACTACGCAGATATTTGGCTACGCCCAAGACCAGGCACAGATGTCGCCTTGTTGAACGGAATGGCTAATGTGATTTTGAAGCAAGATTTGTCAAACGACACCTTTATAAAAAATAGAACGGAGGGGTATGAAGACTGGGCAGATATAGTAAGTAAATATACCCCAGAATATGTCGAATCTATAACCGGAGTTGCGGCTCAAGATATAGTCGCTGCGGCCCATATGTATGCGGTACCCCCTTTTAGTGGTTCATGTCTTATTTGGGGGATGGGTATCACGCAACACACAATGGGTACGGCTAATGCCCACGGATTGCTAAATCTAGCTTTTTCTACAGGACAGCTAGGGAAACCAGGTTCTGGTATTTCTCCCTTACGGGGTCAAAACAATGTACAAGGCTGTGGGGATGCTGGCTGTTTGCCAAATGCCTTTCCCGGGTACCAAACGATAAATGCTGATTCTGTTGAAAAATTTTCAAACGCTTGGGGTGGACACCAGTTACCAGATAGATCCGGCCTGGTAGTAACTGACATGGTCAGAGAAATTGACAACGGTCGCATAAAGGCGATGTATATCACAGGAGAGAATCCTCTTTTAAGTGAGCCTGATTTGAATCATGCTGAGGAATCTTTTAAGAAATTGGAGTTATTGGTAGTTCAGGACATTTTTTTGCACGAAACTGCTCAGATTGCAGATGTGGTTTTGCCGGCATGTTCATTCGCGGAGAAGGACGGCACGTTCACAAATAGTGAAAGGAGAGTTCAAAGAATAAGGGAGGTAGTCAAACCAGTTGGTTCCTCTAGGCCCGATTGGGAAATAATCTGTGATCTTGCTCAACGTCTTTCCGTTAGTAGGAATTTGGGTTTAGAAGAACAGTTTGAATACTCCAATGCTTCTGATATATGGGATGAAATGTCTGCGCTTACACCTATGATTTCGGGAATAACATACGAGCGTCTTGAGAATGGTGGTATTCAATGGCCGTGTCCTGACCTCGATCATCCTGGGACAAGGTTTCTTTATGAGCAAGATTTTCCCAGAGGTCCACGGGCGAAGTTCGTTGGCTATGACCAAGGCCCTGCCTCAGATGAACTGCCTACGCAAAGATTTCCGCTGATATTGAACACGGGGAGAATTCTGTACCACTGGCATGGCGGGACTATCACGAAACGTGCAGAAGGACTGCTGGCTAGAGCGTCTGAACTATTGATATCTATAAGCCCAGAAGATGGCGAAAAATACCAAGTCACCGATGGAGAATGGATAACTGTTAAATCTAAAAGAGGGATGATTGAAGGTCGTGTGTCATATTCAGACAAAATGAGGTCGGGAGAGATATTTGTCCCTTTTGTGAAGCTTCAAGAACATGCAGTGAACTTTTTGACTAATGCTGCGTTGGACCCGAAGTCCCGAATCCCCGAATATAAGGTTTGTGCAGTCAGATTGGAGAAAAATTAGATGGCTACATTAGGTTCTACAGGGAAGGCAGAAGCTCAACAATTTGACAAGAAAAGGAAACTTTTTTTAATTCCTTTGGTTTCCATTCCGCCTCAATTGGAGGAACAGATTTCGGATCTTGCCGATACTCACTGGGGGCAGATAAGAGAGCAATTACAAAACTTGGAGAAATCTTTGGGCACCATTCGACATGTTTTTCATGAGCTGATTCATGAAGAAGGGAAACCTGGAGTGCAGTTGTTATCACAAATCGCTCCAAGGTCTGCCGCATTGGTAAAAGAAATCACAGATTCTTCTGGTCATCTAGAGCAGACAGAAGATCAAGATTTGCTTTTTGAGCTATCGGATTGGCAGCGATGTCTTTCCGTGGGTTTGGTGAGTCAAAAAGTGTCTACTTTGGCATCAGAAAACTATCAAACAGCAATGAATGATAGATATGTCCGTATAGGATCCAAGATTGATGAAGTTTTGGAAGAAGATGGTGTGGCAGCTTTGTTCATATCGGAAGATCACCGAGTCCAATTCCCTTCTGACATACAAGTGTTTTATGTGTCGCCACCGACCCAAAACCAATTAAAACAGTCTGTGGTAGACCTTATACAAAAAAGCTTTGAGGAGAATCAGCCTGAACCCCAGGAACAACCTTCAAGTGCTAATCAAAAGGAAGTTGAATGAGTAAAAATGCCCCTCCTAACAGGAGCAGAGAATGGTTCGATACCCCAGAACTTTACGGATGGTTAAGAAGGGCTGGATTTAAGGCTGAAGGATTTAGTGAGTCTTCGTATGAGGGCAAACCAATCATAGGAATTTGTAATACTTGGAGTGAGCTTACTCATTGTAACTCACACCTGAGAGATCTTGCTGAGTCGGTGAAGATCGGTGTGTGGCAGGCCGGAGGATTTCCTATGGAATTCCCAGTCATGTCGTTGGGAGAATACAACATGAAGCCGACAACCATGCTTTATAGAAATCTTCTTAGCATGGATGTTGAAGAATCGATAACTGCAAATCCTCTTGACGGCGTCGTTCTTTTGGGTGGTTGTGACAAAACTACTCCTGCATTGTTGATGGGTGCGGCTAGTGCCGATATACCTGCCATTTTGGTTACCGGTGGGCCACAATTGAAAGGAAACTGGAAAGGAGAAGAATTAGGTTCATGCACTGACTGTCGCCGATATGAAGTTGAACTTAGGGCCGGAACTATTAATGAAGATGACTGGGCTGAGCTACAAAGTTGCATAGTTAGAAGTAATGGCCATTGTATGACTATGGGAACTGCCTCAACGATGGGAGCCATGGGAGAAGCATTGGGCATGGCATTACCAGGAAATGCTGCGATACCTGCTGTAGACTCTCGTCGAAAACAGCAGGCTGAAGAAGTTGGTAGGCAAATCGTAAAAAATGTGGGTTCGGATCTTATACCTTCGAAAATAATGGATGAGAAAGCTTTTGATAATGCAATCAAATGCTTGCACTCAATAGGTGGTTCAACAAACGCGATAATTCACCTGATCGCTATTGCAGGTAGAGTTGGAATAGACCTTACCTTAGAGAGATTCGATGAACTGGCTAAAACCACACCGTTTTTACTAAATTTGAAGCCATCTGGTCAATATTTGATGGAAGACTTTTATTACGCCGGAGGGATACCTGCCTTGATGGGTAGAATCGAGAGTTTTTTGGACCTAAATAACATAACTGTCACTGGAAGAACTTTAGGTGAGAATATCACCGGGCATCTTGTTCATAACGAAGATATTATCAGACCTATGAGCAAACCCTTAGACCCGGAAGGAGGGTTGGCAGTTTTGTACGGAAATATCGCACCAACTGGGGCTATTATAAAGCCGACTGCGGCGTCCCCAGAATTAATGGTACACAAAGGTAAAGCCATAGTCTTTGAGGATCATGATGATCTAGTTAAACGAATCGATGATCCAGACTTAGAGGTATCGCCGGAAGATATTTTGGTGATGAAAAACAGCGGACCTATTGGTGGCCCAGGGATTCCTGAATGGGGATTTCTACCCATTCCAAAGAAAATTTTGGCCACAGGAGTAAGGGATATGGTCAGACTGAGCGACGCTAGAATGAGTGGGACTGCCTTTGGTACCGTGGTGGTGCATGTGACTCCAGAGTCTGCTGGTGGCGGGCCATTATCTGCTATTAGGGATGGAGATATGATTGAAATAGATGTGACTAATAGAAAATTAAATTTACTGATTACAGAGGAAGAATTGGAAGAAAGAGTGAATACTCATAAAAATGGAGCCCCTGAATTTAGGCGGGGCTATAAATGGCTTCATGCACAGCATATTTTGCAGGCTGACCAAGGGTGTGATTTTGATTTTTTAAGAGCTGAATCTCTGCAGCACGAATAGATATATAGCTTTCTCGGAGCATAAAGATTATGGGTATGAAAGAAAATTTTAGAGATAAATCTAGAGATGAATTAACCTGGAATCTTACCAATTTGACCGGCGTCAATGCACAAATGAGTGAGCGTGAACGGCCGGAAGAAAAAGTGGAAAACTCTTGGTATCAAAGGTCATTGGGGGTTATAGATATTTCAGATGGACCAATTAAATGGATAAGCATTTTGAAGAGAGACCGGAGCAAAGATAGCCCCCCGAAATGGTGGGTTGTGATGGGGATCCCACTTGACGGTGATGGTACTGTTGGCCAAAAAATTTCTATAAAGACGGATAGGAAAAAGAATTTTCCTTTATTTGGCAAGGTAGTTGACGTCACTTGGAAGGGTTATGATGGTGCTAGCGGTCTTATAAACACACTATCTCAGGACACAGCAATCAAGGAATTGTCAAAAAAGATCGGCAATCTGGAAATTAAGAGCCAGTCAGAGGTGTTCCAGGGGTGGACATTAACTACAGACAAAAGATTTGCTCCCACCAAACAAGACTGGGATGTTATACAAAGTATCGCTGGTAAAATCCTTTCAGCACCTAGGGCCCTTTAAAAATTATTTGATAACTACTAGATTTTAATCTTGGTGTATTTGGACTTTGATCGAACCGGTAGTTTTGTCATATGCACATTCAAATCCCTTCTGAATATCTTCGAGTGAATATTTATGAGTAACGATTTCGCTCAGTTTATTTTCTTTTTCGGAAAGTAGTTCAATTGCCATCTCGTAATCGTGGTATCCGTTTAATACTCCGTAGCATGAGGAGAATATAAAAGATTGTTCTTTCAACAATGGTTGCAGCCAGTCAAATTGTAATGGGGTTCTGAATCCACCTAGAATCACTATTCGACCTTGCATCCGTGTTGATTTAACTGATTGAAGTAAAGTGGAGTTGCTTTTCCCTCCTACAGTTTCCACAGTAAGATCAGCACCTCTTCCATCGGTATTTTCTAGTATCAAATCTTCGAAAATTCCATCCGAGGGATCACAAGCGTAGTCAGCCCCTAAAGATAATGCCATGCTAGCTTGCTGTTCGTGCCGGGCAGTAACGAAAATTTTTCCAGCGCCCAGAGCTCTTGCGGCTACAACCGCTGTTAGGCCGATCGTTCCAGAACCTAGGATTGCTATATTTTCCCCTCCTGTCATGAGGCCGCGTCTAATTCCGTGCACAGATACAGCCAGTGGTTCGACAAGCGCTCCTTCTTCCCAAGTCATAGAATCCTTGATCTGATAACAGCCTATTGCTTTGCGATTTATAAATTCTGCAAATCCACCACCTTCGGGTGTGGCCATATCCTGACACTGCCTGTATTGTCCCATTCTGCAGTACCAACACTTTGAACAGGCTCTTCCCTGCCCTATAGTTTCTATAGCTACTCTTTGACCTACCAAACTGTTATCAGATCCAGGACCAACTTCTACCACAAGCCCGGTCACTTCATGCCCAGCCGGGAGCTCGTCGGCTTGTTCTTTATCATTGTTCAACAGTAAATCTGAACCGCAAATTCCTGTGGCTTTTACCTGGATTATGGCCTCTCCCTCTCCTGCAATCGGGTCAGGATGTTCTTTTACTTCCATGGATCCATTCCCGTCGTAGAATGCTGCTTTCATACTGTTGCCTCTTTGTGATTAATTCGCCATATTTAAACGGTTTGTAGCCAGTTTTTTAAATCAGAAATAGTTTCTTCTCTGATTTCATGGGCCATTGAGTATTCGTGATACTCGATTCCATATCCATATTCTTCCAACAAGTTTTTTGTGTCTCGTCCGTCTTGGATAGATATCACTAAATCCTCAGTACCATGTGACATAAATATCGGCATTTTGGTTGCGGATTCAATTCTGTCGGTAAACAAGTCGACTTGAGTCAGCCTCGAGCTTAGTATTATTGCCCCTTTGTAGATGTCTGGCCTGGTTAGACCTGCGTGCATAGTCATCATGCCGCCCTGCGAAAATCCTCCTATGAAAATTTTTGAATGGTCCGGCAGGTATTTTGTAATTGCGAAATCTATAGTTTGCTGGAGTCGTGATACAGCGTTGTCGATGTCATCAGGTTGTGTTTGCCCTCCCGCTGGAAACCAAGCATGCCCTTGTTGGCCGAAGCCGATGGTCATTGCTATCGGCGCGTTTGGACAAATGTAAATAAAGTCAGTTGCATTTATTAACGGTGCCAAACCTGCGAGATCACCCATGTGGCTTCCAAAACCATGCATTAGTACAACCATTCCGTACTGATGTGATGAATCAAAATTGTCTGGCGTGCCGACGATCATTGGCAAGGACCCTTCATCTAGTTGTTCAAAATTCATTGAGTTTTTCCTGAATATATTTGGTATCTTTAATGGTAGTGTATTTCAATCAGCCCTTTTTGTGATAGGAAACTATGAGTTTTACTGTAATAAGTACTAATGAAACGGATACCATAAGGATTGGCAAAATAATTGGATCATCTGCTGTGCCGGGAGACATTATTTTGCTGAGCGGTGATCTTGGCAGCGGTAAAACTAAAATGACTCAAGGTATTATCAAAGGTGCCGGATCTGATGATTTCGCCAGAAGTCCTACTTTTGTCCTTATCACTGAATACGAAGCCAAGTTTCCAATTTACCATATGGACCTCTATAGATTGGAAGGTGTAGAAAGTTTAGAAAGAATGCAGATTGATGAATACCTTTATGGAGATGGTATCTGCGTTGTTGAATGGGCTGATAAGGCCGACAAATCTTTTCCAAAGAAAAGTCTAACAATAGATTTTTCATTCCTTTCTGAAAATCAGAGGAGAATAAAGATCGAATGGGAATCCAGTCGATTGGATATCCTAGGTAACGAAATTACTAAATCTATAAATTTGGTGGATTAGAGTTATGGAACTTTGTATCGATACTTCTACCAGGTATGCCTCGATAGGATGTTCAGATGGCGGCGAATTGTTGCAAGAGTTAACCTGGCATTCACAGCGGAATCATTCCGTGGAACTTGCGCCTGCAGTAGAAACTCTGCTGGCGAGGCAAAAAATTTCTGTAAAGGATCTTGAAGCAGTATTCGTTGCTAAGGGCCCGGGTGCATTTAGTGCCTTGAGGGTTGGAATGAGTCTTGCTAAATCCCTGAGTGTGGGAGCTGAAATTCCGATCGTAGGAGTTAGTACTTCTGATGTTGAAGTTCAACCATATATCGGTATTAGTACAAATATCATTGTTCTTGTTCCAGCTGGCCGGGAACGAGCCTATGTCGCGAGATATGTTGATGGCGATATAAAAGAGGAGGATATCGTCGTACGGAGCTATGAGGAGATGAATTTTGATGATATCGAAGACCCGTTTTTTTGTGGAGAAGGATTAAAAGGTATCTTGGAATCCGAATATGCACCCCTTGTAATTGGCAAACATGCACGTGATGTACCTCCAACAAGAAATTCATCTGTTTTGATGAAATTAGGTTATGGTAAATTGGAATCCGGAAAAATTGATGATCCCATGTCACTAGAGCCAATTTATGTAAGGAGTGCTCAAATTGATTCGGCCGATAGATCAATAAAAAATAAATAATGAGGAAAATATATTGGAAACGACATTAATATTGGTGAAACCGGACGGAGTTCAAAGAGGACTGGTAGGTGAAGTGATAGGGAGATTGGAGCGGAAAGGTCTCAAAATAGCAGGTCTTAAAATGGTCCATGTGAGTGAAGAGCTTGCTAATAAGCATTATGGCGAGCATGTTGGCAAACCATTTTTTAATTCATTGGTTAGTTTCATAACCTCTTCTCCATTGATTGCGTTGGCAGTAGAAGGGGAAAATGCGGTGGAAGTATCTCGAAACTTGATGGGAGCTACTAACCCAAAAGAGGCAGCACCCGGAACTATCCGTGGCGATTATGGGCTGACAATAGGAATGAATATAATTCATGGTTCGGATTCTTTGGAATCTGCTGAAAGGGAATTGGCTATTTTCTTTGAAAGCTCGGAAATACTAGCCTATGACAAGGCAATTGATACTTGGATTATTGAATAATACTAAGCGTTTTTGCTTCAGCCCATGCATTTTCAAGGTCATAGAATTCTCTGTATTCAGGTGCGAACAAATGGATTACAAGGTCACCGTAATCTAGTAGAGTCCAGCCGCTGGTATGATCGCCTTCTTTGTGATGAATATTATGGCCTCCCGATTTTAGGGAGAATTCCATGTCCGCAGCGATTGCCCTTAAATGACGAGAAGATTGGGCAGTAAGAAGGACAAAATAATCAGCGAACTCACTTATCTCCCTTACGTCCAGGAGATGAATGTTTTCTGCTTGAAGTTCGACAGCGGAATGCACTGCTATATCGGCAGCTTCCCTTCCACTATCTTTTTCTGAGTTAATCATAGGGGTAGAATTATATATTCTTTAACACTAAGGTGTTATTTTTGTAACAATCAAAGATTTATGTGCTAGCCTAATTGTATGAATAAGAAAAAAATAATCGTCGCAATGAGTGGTGGGGTAGATTCATCCGTAGCTGCTTTGCTGCTTAAAAATCAGGGATACGATGTTGTGGGGATGACTTTACGTCTATGGACTGAAGATTCATCTAATACTCATGGTACCAACAATCGTTGCTGCTCTGTAGAAGATGTAGAAGATGCTAGACGTGTGTGCCAGATGATAGACATTCCACACTATTTTGTGAATTTCGAAAAAGAATTCCAAGAACACGTCGTGGATTACTTTATAAGTGAGTACGACACTGGAAGAACCCCCCACCCTTGTCTGGCGTGCAACGACAAAATTAAATTTGATTTCTTACTTAGGAGGGCACTTTTTCTGGACGCTGACTATATTGCCACAGGACATTACGCAAGGTTGACAGAAAGTGACAACGGTTTTCATCTTCTTAAAGGATTAGATAACACTAAAGATCAATCTTACGTTTTGTATACTTTGACACAGCAAGAACTTAGCCGTCTGAAGTTCCCAGTAGGAGAATATAACAAAGAGGATATAAGGAAAATTGCGGAAGATGCGGGTTTGCTCGTAGCAGATAAACCGGATAGCCAAGAGATATGTTTTATACCAAGCGGCAATTACCGTGATTTTGTTAAGGAGAGGGTTAAACCCAAAAAAGGGAACTTTGTTGATCTTAATGGAGATGTCTTGGGAGAGCACCCAGGAATTCAGTTTTTTACCGTGGGGCAGAGGAGAAAATTAGGGATCAATCCCAACGACGGCGAACCTAGGTACGTGGTAAAGATAAACTCTGATACAAATGAAGTGGTTTTGGGTGCTGATGAAGATTTGATGGAGACAGAGTTTACGGCCAATAAGCTAAGCTTTACTTCGGAAGCAGAAATAGGTTGTGAGATCGAAGTAAAAGCCAGAATTAGATATAAAGCCAATGAAGAGTCTGCCGTAGTTGTAATCAAGGATGGGTACGCGGATATAAAATTCCTTGAACCACAGCGTGCTATTACCCCAGGTCAGCCGGTTGTGTTTTACCGCGGCGAAGAGATGATTGGAGGTGGTATTATCGAAGACCTAAAGGTAGATTCGTCTCCTTCGAAAGCAACCTCTGTTGTAGCGATATCATAGTTACTCAACGGAGGGCAATTTTCATGACCTCTCTTGAGATGGAACGGAAACTTAATTCCCAAGGTTTTGGTCTAGTTGGTGGTGTGGATGAAGTTGGTCGAGGCTGCCTCGCTGGCCCTGTGGCCGCAGGGTTTGTTATTTTTCCTGCTGATGTTGACGATGATATTCTGCACCAAATCACCGATAGTAAAAAGCTTACAGCTATAAAAAGACAGGATCTTCTAAAAATAATTCAAGAACATGCCTTGTCTGCCCAGGTAGGATGGGCAAGTGTGGATGAAATAGATAGCATAGGAATAGCTCCAGCTACAAAATTGGCGATGAAAAGAGCCATAGAAAAATCACTTATAAGACCTGATTATCTATTGGTTGATGCTATTAATTTGGATGACCTCCCATTTCCTCAACGAGCCGTAATAAAAGGTGATCAAATCTCGCGAACTATTGCGGCAGCTTCTATTGTCGCTAAAGTTGTAAGAGATCAGTATATGTCTGACATAGCACCGAAATATCTTGGTTACGATTTTGAAAAGAACAAAGGATATGGTACTAAGGATCATATGATTGCTATAAAATCTTTGGGTCCCACGGATGTCCATAGAATAAGCTTTGAGCCGGTTGCCAGTATGAACTCCTGACGAGGTTTGACATGCCGATATACGAATACCAATGTGAAGACTGTGAAAACAACTTCGAGTTGTTCTTTAAATCTTTTAATTCTATTAAAGAACCTAAATGCCCAATATGTGATTCTGCCAATGTTGGTAAAAAATTATCTAAAATCACATTTAAATTTGGAGGATCACTCAACAATAGCGAAGCTGATAACTACTATTCAGACCCTTCAAACATTGGCAAAAATGTTGAGGCTTCCTTCTCTAAACATGGTGTTCAAATGCCAGACAGCGTTAGGAAATCCATTGATGACGCAAGGGGTGGAAAAATGCCAGATGGGTTAGATATATAAGGGAAATGATTCCATGAATGACCTTTTAATTTCAGTGTGTCTAGAGATTTCACGGCTTCTGCCCGATGATGAAAGCGATTTAAAAATCAGCCTTGGGCGCATAGTTGGGACGGAGAATCCACTTAAGTTTGATGTATCCCAAGGGGAAGAGCCGGAAAAAGGATTGAATCTTTGTAATGCCGCTTTTGCACTGTCTGATTTTGTCCAATCCGATATGGAACACCCCAAAGAAGTCATCTTGAAAATTAAAGACTACTTCTCTTTACGGTTGCGCCTGTCGTACCGTGGAAAAATGAGTGGCATCTACATAATCGTAGATCCGGAAGCAACAAACAATGTGGACGTTTATGAAATGACTAAGATGTCTCTCGAAGGTGGAGTAAAGGTTGTGCAGTACCGAGACAAGTTAAATGACCGAGAACCTTTTTTGGAGAACTGCTACAGGATCAAAGAACTTTGCCATCAATACGGAGCGGCTTTTGTAGTCAATGATGCTGTCGATGTGGCTAGCCTCAGTTCTGCTGATTTTCTTCACGTTGGCCAATCCGACATCCCAGTAAATGAAGCGCGTAAAATTTTGCAACCATTCCAAGGAATTGGGAGGTCGAATGGCGGAACATCTGAATCAACAG
>TARA_B100000686_G_scaffold58449_1_pt1 | contig 25125 bp, 37 predicted proteins | sample TARA_B100000686 | Tara Oceans TARA_B100000686 (sample SAMEA2622733) | marine metagenome | biome: marine biome (ENVO:00000447); feature: marine epipelagic mixed layer (ENVO:xxxxxxxxx); material: "saline water (ENVO:00002010), including plankton (ENVO:xxxxxxxx)" | depth 150 m | reverse complement strand
TGTCCATAGGCATGTTTGGATTATCCCTTTTTATTGCTTGAGCCACTTCCTCTCTTTTTCGTTTCTCAGCGGCAGTTAATATTTTTTCTTTTATATCTTTCTTTGATCTGATTGTACCTGTAAATGGAGCATCTTTTCTAGCAGATGGAGTTACAGTTGGACCTGAAAGGTACGGACCTTCTAAAATGGTCGACTCATTCATAGCATGTTTCTTTGCAATATCCTTAGCGTGATGATCAATATCTATATGAGATTTTTCATGTTTGTGTAAATTAAAAACAACTGTATGGCTATAATTCACCTTACCTGTTTTTTTGTTTGTGCCATGATTTTTAACTCTCATACGATATTGCGTATCACCATTTAGAGGCTTAGTTCCAAGTTTACCGTGATCTTTATCGGTATGATGTAATCCGGAACCACCAATTTGCATGTAAGGAGTTTTACGATCCTTTCCATAATGATCTCTAATAGCATGCGTGCCTGTTACCGTATGATATATGTTGCCATGCTTTTTTCGATCCTTATGGTAGTCACCAGAAGGCTTGCCAATCTTTTCGTTAATGTGAGGAAGAAAGTTCTTTTCAATATGCTTTGCTGTCTTAGGATAATCTCTCTTTGAAGATGCCTTTACCTTCCACGACTTACCATCATGATGCAGTCCAATTTGACCCATCATAGCACTTTTGTTCTGTTTAATCTCAAGATTGTGATGTTTACCACTAGCATGAATTGTTCCGTCAGGGGCATCTGTAGAGGAACCAGCACTACCTTGACCCTTCTTTTGCAAGCCATGCTTTTGAAGGTGGCCGTTTACCTGTCTTTCATAAGCAAAGCCGCCTTCTGCTTTCTTTTCTGTAATGTACTCTTCAAACTGCTCATCTGCTCTGGAAGGACGTTTCATTATACCTAACTTTCTATCTAATGCAGCACCATGCAGCTTGTCCTGCATCTTTTTTCTTTTTGTCTTTGGTTGTTCTCTAGGATCTTTACGTGCAAAAGCTCTTTGCTGGAATGGTGATAGCTTAAAGTTAACGATTTCTTCAATCTCTTCATTAACATGTTTCATTATTTCATGAGCATGTGGATGCAAGGCTTTAGGTAAGCCTTTCTTAAATGACTTGTGATCATTAGACTTTGCATGAGCACGCATCTTAGTGCCAGAAATACCTTCTGTACCTTCTGCGTCAGGATCTCTTTTGCCTGCTGAATGAATTTTGATTGATTTGTAGTTGTAGTGTCCATGAGAACCCTTCTTACCATTATACTTGTGAAGAAGGGAATGAAACTCTTTTTCACGATCTCCGGCAGCTACAACAGTCAAATGATCATGACCAGCTGCGTGTAGACGTGAGGCATGGTGCAGTAAAGTAGGATGTTCTTTAGATGAAACAGATACGTTTACACCTTTAGGAGCAACCTTCTTTAAATAACCTAGCTTTTTGTGGGGGTGAATGGGATTCTTTTCTTTGTCATGGCTATGAGACGCAATAACGTGTGCAGACGCACCCTGGCGTTTGGCCTCTTTATGCACCGCGTGCATCAATTTTTCGTGGCCTGTAGTTGGAGGATTCATCCTTCCAAAGGCCATGACAGCTCTTTTTTCCGTCATCAGGTTTTCCTCGGACTAGACTGATTCTGAGATATATTCAAGAACTATTTATAAGAATATCATTCTTTAGTAAGCGTTGGCTCTGGCTTCATTTTTCTCTTGGATACGCATAGCATCCCAGTTTTCTCTGGCTTCGTCCCAAAGGTCTGGATTGCCTGCTTCTGCCCAAAGAATATATGCTAAACGGATCGAATCACGATCAGCTACATCATGGTGAAAGTCTTCGTCAGCTTCGATCATTGCCTCTGCAGCACCGAGATAATTTTCCTTCACCTCGTCGTGCATGGCTCTAATTGGTACACTCATAATAGTCTCCTAATTGATTAGTGTAAATGGATTTAATTTCTTTGTGCCTGGGGCTACGGAGTATTTAGAAGATCTCGAAACGCTCTTTGCTTTTAACTCTGATTGCAGCTCAAAATTCCCTGTTCTGCTACCAACTCTAAGCATAATACGATTAGATCCCGTCTTAAACAGAGGAATCTCGTTTCCCAGGCCCAATGGATCCTTTCCACCTATTCTATAAAAATCATCTCCTGTTTGCATGTAATATGCTGGTTCAGCCTTACCAAAATTGTAATGTAATGTTGCAATGTAACCTATGTCAACATTAATGGTCTCTCCAATATTCTTTGTAGGTTGAGTAGCAAGGTACTCTTTCATCTGTTCAGGGGAAACACTATGTGGCTGAGATCTCTCAGTCTTCGTACTATACATTGACAGCTTATCAGGATCAAAGGAATACTTCTCTGCCATGTACTTTTTAATGTCAGCAACCCAATCTTTTATGTTAGGGCTCTTGTTGATTTCTTTCAACAAGGCATCAGTAGCCCGAGACTTAGCATCGGGTTTCACCTGCCACATACCATCATCATAAAAATATCTAATATTGTGTAGGTTATCTGTATGATTCATTTTAACTTCGACCCATGTTGAACTTGGGCCTGTAATTAATATATCTGAATATTTTGAACTCACCTTTGGTCTTGTAGCATTAAAGCCTTCTGGTAACCCATTATCTATTTCACGAGCAACATCAATCTCATACAGCTCGTCTCTTCGGGCCATTATACTTCTTTCTGATTAACTCCTCTGACTTTAAATGGCCAGAATCCAACCCCTACGGATTCTAGCCAAGTCTTTGTATATTCAGAGTTCTTGTGATAGTTTTGCTCAGAAGTAAACCATTGTGTTTGATACATCTCTATGATACCAACATCATTTTGCTTCAGGACGTATGAAACGGGCAGGTCGACTTTATAGCCTTTCCTGATCCCTATCTGCTTAAACTCTTGTAGTAGCTTTTTGCCAAGGTGATCCTCAAAATGAGCCTTCTTCCATGAATCTATTGTCCATGGTTCATCCGGCTCATCTAATGAGGATTGTAAAGCAATTGTCACTTGCCACATTATTATGCGTCAGCTACTTCACCCTGTGTAATAATTTCACGTGTAAATGGGTATGATAAGCTGTTATCACTCATGTATGTGCTTACACGCGTTCCAAGATCGTGGTATGCTGCCTCAGAAGCAAAATATTGATTGCAATGCATAACATTGTCAATCAATTCCCACTCTGCAGTCGAAGATCCGTACAGGTTATTATCTGTACCAAGAGCACGACGAGCATTGTTGTGGTCTGCACCCAATGCATCTACAAAGTGCTTTTGTTTCCAAGAATCAACAGACCAAGTCTCGTTGTCGAGCTTTGAAACAAACTTCGACCGTACTTTCCATTGTGCCATTATTTCCTCCGTTAACGAATTAAATAGTTAGTGTTCGAACACTGATATTTATAATCCTAAAACCCTAGAAGCCTTGTCCAATCCCTTTTTTGGATTGTAACTGTCACGGAAATACTCTTCTAGCTGTTCCATATAAAACGAAACATCACCATCAGTCTGCTCTTTGGCATCCTTGAATAAGTTGACAAGAGATCGTGTGTCAATCTTATCCGGACCGTCGAAAGCAGCTGCTCGGTAAGACTTACCTGGTCGTTGATGCATAAATCACCTCTGCGTCACTCTTTGCGGATTTCAAACTCGTACGATGAAAGGGGACATGATCAAGGATTTGTATCTTGTACTTCTTACGATAATGATCGTTAGGATGCACAGTAGCTACCTTCATATCCATTACTCCATCTTGACCATGACGTAATGCATATCCTTCATAATATACAAACCCAAGGTCACTCCTCATTCTACACCATCTTATAGGATCAGTCAACATCTAATTCTCCAAGTTTACGATATCAGTATCTGTTAATCCAACAGCCTGTCTCAATGCATTGTTCTTTGCATACTTAGACTTAGGGACTAGCTTGTATGTTTCCAAGAAATAATGGACGTAAGCATCTCTGCATTTTTGTTTGTCGGCTTTTTGTAGTCCATCTAAAAAATCTTGAGCAGCTTCAGAATAATACATATTTTACCTCGATCTCAAGTTCCTCTTATTATAAATACTTTCACGATTTAAGTCAACACCAACTAGGAGCCAATATGTTCGACTCCGCATCTCCTACAAAGTCAAAAGGTCCAGAGGCATGATGCCACCTGGACCTTTTTTAGTTTCCTACATCAGACTGAGCACCCGAACCCCACGGATCTCTAAAGACATCGTACTCTCTTCCTCTGTCAAATTCCTGTTGGAATGACACTTGCCACTAGGCTAAAGAACGTCCCCACGCTCCATGCACCTATAATCTGATGTAGTATTTATAATTATATTACCCTTGATCGTTCTGGTCAACGAAAAATTTTGGTGTGCGTCCACCAAATGCACCACCGAGATTAAGATGTCTTGCAAGACTTTGTGCCTCAGACTTCTTGGGAAATGAACCAACTACAAGTTCAGTTGCTATCTCAACAATAACCCATCTCTTTTCTTTTTTCTCTATCCTATACCCTTTCATGGTACAACTCCTTTAGGAAGTCTTTCATCTGCTCGAAGGACTTCGATCTTATACTAAACCTAAACATTTTACGAATATCACCTTCAGCATATGCTCTATGTGAGTGTGTAGAATTAATCAACGCACATTGATAAAAGTAATTAACATATTGATCTTTATCAGTTGGATCATGATAGCCAGTGCTAAACGTACCATCTTCTCTTCTATATTGTATTGGTCCGTATGAATATGCTGTCCATGTATCATCCCCTAATAGGATGTTTAAACTGCATTTAACGCTGTCACAGTGCCACCTGTGCTTAGACCATGGTTGTTGTACCCAAAATGCAATAGAGTCATCTTCTGTTAACTCTAAATGATCTTTCAATGCCATAATGTAGCTAAAATCAACTGAGCTTTCTCTACACTGCTCAAATGTCCATATGCTGTGAGTTAACCAATCGTCTGTTGTCTTACCTTGGGAATCAACCCTTGCTCCACTTTTTGTACCCATAGCTATGTCATGTAGCTTGAGTAACGTATCATACTCTAACATTTTCCAATTTAATGAATATACTTCATCGGTATCATAATAAGGCAATGACTCTGGTCTTTCCATAACCTGGCCAGTATGATAGACCATCTGAGCCTTACCTGATGGAGGTATATAGTTAGCTTGTTCAAAATCGTGGAAAGTGTCTTTGGTCATTTGAATCCTTCAAATGCTTCCTTCATCCTTTGGTTAGTTTCTGACTGATCAAATACTGGTATATCATCGAGCAAGTCATCCTGTGCGTGTTGCTCAACTGTGTAGAATGTCATCTTAGCTCTGTCAACACCTACAACAAACCTTCTATTAAGAGCTGGGTCACTATATCTGTTTTTCAACTGCTTGATCATTATCTGTCCTAGATCATCTAGTTCTTCTGTGCTAATAAGTGCAAACATGAAGTCAGCAGTGGCCGGAAGACCGAAGCTCTCCGAGGTGTCCTCAAGGCCCAGATCAGAACTCGTGTAACCCGATCTAGTTGTTTGTGTTGCAGAGACGATCGGCACGTCAAATTCCACTGACAAACCTCGTAGCTCCTCTGCAATTGCCTTGACATACGTATACGAATTGACTCCTGCTCCATAACGAATCCTTGAGCTCATGCATATATTCAGATAATCAATATAGATAATATCAGGAACAAAATTCTTCTTTGTCTTTAATTCCTGCAAAAGATGTCGGAAGTGGTTACTACCTGCTCCAGTAGTAGGATACTCCTTGATGATAATCTTACCTTTGTGATTATCCTTAATTCTATTTATTTTCTTCTCATACACATCTTTTTCATAGGTACGTAACTCATCCATTGTCACGCCCATTAGGTTTGCGTCAATACGTTCTGCAATCCTCTCCTCAGCCATCTCTAAGGTTACATAGAGAACATTCTTGTTGTCTCTAAGATTGCCTGCCGCACAATGACACATGAACATACTTTTACCAACCCCAGTCCCAGCTAAACCAATGTTAAGGGTTTTCTTGGATAATCCACCGTTTGTGATCTCGTTAAACAACTCCAAGTCAAAAGGTACTTTTTCTTCCTTCTGATGATACCATTCGTATCTGGCATCAGCATCTTCTATTAAGTCATGTCCAATATGAGGATCAAAGTTAACAGCCAAAGCATCGGAAAGGATAGTAGGTAGTGCACCCTTACCTTTGTCACTCTTACCATCGATCACTTGGATCGATTCCATAATGGCATTGTATATGGCTTTATCTTGACAGAACTTCTCAGTCTGGTCAAGAAGCCAATCCATCTGTTCAGCAGGTTCTTCTAACTTCTCTACAATATCTTTTGCAGCACCATGCTGCTCTTCAGTTAGATCATCAGCATTAGACAGATCAATAAGTACAGCGGGGCCCGAAGGAGCACGGTTGTACTTCTCGAAGTAATCAAATACAAGAGAGAATATCTTGCGGTCTGTATAGTCGTGAAAGTATTCAGGCTTAAGGTAAGGAACTACCTTACGTATATATTCTTCATTCTGTATCAGATTCGACAGTATCGTCTTCTCTATCATTTACCATCCCATAGCTAAATTCATTCTTGGCCCATTGATCAATAATCATCATAACATCTTCAGTGAAGTACTTCTCTGGCTCTTTGTAAATAGCCTTTGGATATACTTTACCTTGTGGTGTTTCAATTCGATTAGCTGACTTGTTCCAAACACCTGCCTCTATACCAGCTTCCACCATTCCGTAGTACCGGTCAAGCCCTGTATCGTATCTTAGTAGAACTTCTACTGTTTTGTTCTCTTTGCTTAATCGAGACTTAAACATCTTGACCTTGATAATGTTACCAACAATCTCAGTACCATCACGTTCCTTCTTCTTACCAAGGTATGCAATGGTAGATGCGGCATACTTTAGGCCTGCACCTCCACCCATCTCCTTAGTAGGAATGTAACTACCAATCACTTCATACACATGATTAGTAACTAGCATTGGTACATTGACCTTGGCTAGCTTCAAAGTAAGAACTCTGAATGCACCTTTGATTAACTGAGACTTTGTCATGTCTCTAACATCTTTACCAGCAGTACTATCTTCAACTTCCTTCTGTGTAGATAGAAGGCCCAACGAATCAAGGACCATCATCATAGGAGGTCTCTTATCTTCTGGAGTCTTTTCATACTGCTCAATCACATTAAGAGCATGTGTTCTAAACTTCTGGATTGTATCAGGTTCAGCAACAATAACTCTCTGAGTATCGATTCCTCTAGTTTCCATCATCTCCTTTGTGACAGCTGCCTCTGTGTCATAGAACACAACCCCACCATCAGGATTGTCTGTAAGGAATTGTGATACAACTCCGAGAACAAAGAACGTCTTACCAGTTGCACTCTCACCTGCAAACGCTGTTACCTTATTATTTGGTACACCTCCATAGATACTACCAGACAACACAGCATTGAGAATATACGATCCAGTATCAATGGTCCCACTATACTCTCCACTAGCTAATCCATCGGCCGCAATGGATGTGTCCTCATCTTTTATGTCTTCGGCCAAGTTTCTAAAAAAGTCACTCATATTTTCACCTTACGTTTAAAATATCTTTTGTGTCAAGTTCTACAATCCCTTTGCGTCTGTAGTAACTCTTTCTTTTTGGTTTTGTTAAACCAATGTTAGCAGCTAGAAGAAGCAAAACAGCCAAGGGATCGAACACAATAATAACAAAAATAATAGTCCACCGAACAGCTGTTTCCAACTGATCTGTTCCCACGTTTGATCCGTACACGAGCTCAGCAACATACCTGATAGGTCCAACGTCAGCCTCCAGCTTTATTTGTTCTTTTTGGAGCGTTGCTCTCTTAGTTTGGAGAGCTGAGATTGCACTTGCAGCCTCATCGATAGATCCATTAAGGTCATCTCGTTCTTCTCGTTGGGACTTCCTGACTGCAAGGGAGCCATCGGGTCCTCGAATGCGGTCGTACTCGATAAGAGTCTGAACTTGAGAATCGAGCTGGGAGATAACGTTTTCTGCATCGGTAATAATCCTCTGTTGACGGTTTATCTGCTTATCCAATTGGGATATCTGTATTGTATTATCCCCCGATTGCAGGGTTTGGTCAATATGGGCTTTCGATAAAAATCCAAATATTCCTAAACTTGTAATCAGCATTAGTAGAATTACTGCACCACTGAGATAGTATTTCAAGAACTTGGGTGTTATTTTCCAATTCTGATATAGCCAGGACACAGTTACTAATTTGGCAACTTCAAGTGACGTGCCCATTATTGCAACTGGAATAACTGCAGCTGCAAAGATTGCTACGAGCCCAACAATAGAGTAGTAAGCTGCTATAGCTGAAACAGCAATAGCAACAAAAAGCGCTAACCAATGAATCAACTGTTATATACTTTTGTAAGCTGGTCTCTAAACTGTTCGACCTTATCCATTCGGTTTGGCCAATAGATATATTCTTTCTCAGGATTCTTCTGTAGATTGTTCAGAAGAGGCATAATCATATTGTACAGACTGTCGATCTTATTCTGTACATCACTAGAAACTGCCTGGGCTTTTTGTGCTGCCAGAACACTATCTTGAACTGCATCTAACTCTTCGGCATCCATTGCTGTGAAGCCAAAGTCAAAATCCATACCAGGTTTAACTGCCATTAGAAATAATCCTCCAACGTAGCCTGTCCTTGTTCTACCTTCCACCCAATAGTTTCTGTGATAGTCTTCATCGGTTCAAGAAAGCTCTTCTCAAACTGTTTCTGATAATCAATATACTCTTCCACACCAAATTGTTTTGGTAGTGCTTGTGCAATTGAGATGACATTCTCACGAGCAGGGTTCGGTAGTTTCAAGTAACAGAACTTAATTTTATCTCCTTCATAGACCGGATTGTATGTATTCACTAAATCATACCTATCCAGCATATCATTATAAACCAGTGCCCCACGTACATGGATTGGTGTACCTTTAGCATAAATTCTCGGTCCTTGACCTTTATATTTAGCTAAACCCTTAACCCCACGTGGGAACGCAATGTCTTCAAACGCAGACGAGAAGAACTGCTTTCTAAACGATTCAACAAAGTCTAACAAGCTACGTTCATCTTGCTCCATGATAATCCGTATAGCTTTCTTCATGTTGTCTCTACAGATCAAAGGAACAGACGATCGTTGAGTCTCTAGTCCCATAATCTTCATATATGGTTCTTTGAACCTTGTGCCTTCAAGATCAAACACATGCAATGCATACCGCTTCTTAGCTGTCCATATACCTTTGTCAGCAAGAGCCTCACGCTTCATGAACATCTTCTGTTCATAAGCATTCATATACGTAGCAAGTTTATTGTACACCTTATCAATATATGGTTCAATAATCTTCTCAGCAGCACGGTCCATCCAGTCGATGATATTATCCGTAGTAGGCGTCTTTCCTTCAAAAGTTTTATCAACCAGCCTGTCAAGAGTGATATACATCGAATCTGTATCACACGCAATAACATAGTCTTCTCCTTCTGTACCAAGCGTCTTATTCATCCAATCGTTTACATGCTTCTCAGCCCAACGAATGGACAATTGCCCGGACAGTGTTATTGATTCAGCATATCGAATATCAAACCATCTGAAGTACTGGTTACCTAGTGCACCATAAGCACTGTTCAGCTGAATCTTTTTAGCCATCTGCATATTGTCTAATTTAGCAATCTCAGCAGATAGGTCTTCTCCAGTATCCTCTTGCTTCTGTCTAACCTCGAGCATTTGCTTCTTGTATACAACACGGTCGTTGTACATCTTTTCCATTAACTTCGGAAGGAATCCTTTGAAGTCTTTTGTATACAATGCACCAGAGCCAGCCATAGCAAAGTTATTTGTTTCCAACCATTCTCTTAGTTCTTGGTTCTCATCAAGGTAGCCATTAAGCATCCTATCGATATGTATACCAGAGTATGGATGTATGATCTCTTTTGGTATCTTATATGAGTCCATTCCAACAAACGTGTCGGGACCAATATTATATTGCATAATCAAATGAGGGTATAGACTATTCAAGTCAAACGAAACAACCCACTTATGCATACCAGTCTGAGGATCCTTAACATATGCACCCTCAACTTGTCGTTCCTTCTCTTCAACTTGCAACAGAGGAACAACAACGTTTCTTTCATACAGATAGTTATGTATGATGATATCCCACATCCGGACAGATGTAAATGCGTCCTGCATATTGACTTTACCATCGTAAGCAATGGCATATGCTAGCTCGAGCAGTCCTAGTTTCTTATCCAGTTTATCGACAAGCTCAACGTCCTTGATGTTGTACTCAATGAACTTCTGGTAGTCATTCTTATACAATGACATCAGTCCATCATACTCACTATAGTCCAACTTCTTCTCACCAAGCTCAACACTACAAATATTATCTAGTGAGTAGCTCTCTTGCTGCGTATATGTAAACTTTCTATACAGAGCAAGGTAGTCAAGAATGTTGATACCTAGTATCTCTGTAGCCCGTCTGATTCCTCTCGACTGACCTCTTTCTTGCCATGCACTAACAGCACGGCTTTCCTTGAACGAACCATCTTGTTCATTCTGGTACTTGAAGTCAATCTTTTTATGAGGACTCAGACGGAGAGCAGTTTCCTGATCAAAGAGATTAATGATCCTGTTAATGATGTATGGTATATCGAAGTTCTCGACGTTCCATCCAGTAACAACATCAACCTTTAACTCTTCCCACAGATTGAGAAAATCCAATAACAAGTGGTGCTCACTATCAGACTTGATATAAGTTACATCAGGTCTATCATTATCAAAATCACCACAACCTATAACATACACATGGTCTCTGCATTTGATACAGATAGCAGTGATCGGCTTAGCTGCTTCTGTGATGTCAGGGAACCCTTCATCAGCAGCCACCTCAATATCAATGTTAGCAACAGTGATAAGAGAAGCGTCATATTTAACAGTGCCAGGAAACGCCTCATTAAGAAACACATACAGATGGTTAGTCAGTCCATAGATTTCATAACCTTTGACATCCTTAAACTTCTTTATGTGCTCTCGACATTCGAATATATTCTCGAAGTCGATTCGTTTGACAGGTTTGCCTTTTAGGCTAGTAAACTCAGAGTTGCCTCTAAACTTATCTGTTGCAACGAACATATGTGGAGCGTAACGAACACGGTCAGTAAAACGACGTCCGTTTTCATATCCTACGACATAAATGTTATTGCCGAGGAGGTGCGCATTGGTATAGAATTTACTCATATTACTATACTAATCGATGTCTGGGATTAGGTCAACACATTAATTGTGGATTCGTGGGGATTTGGAATTGTTTCTAATTTAGCAAATCTGTCGTATGTGATAATGGCAACTTCTGTTGTTGACATAACTCTACCTTGGTAGTCGACGTGCTCAGTTCTGTGCAGATGCGTAAACCCATTTGCAGATTGCAATGGTATCATGAACGTTGAATATAACGATGAGATTACACCAATTGGCTCAATTGGGCTAACTGACATCCCTCATCCTAGCTACGAGACGTTCAGCCCGTGCACCAACTTGATTGTACCATCTACTATCAACCATCTCATCGGCCGCTTCATTCCAGTTCTGAGAATCAACTCCGCGTTTCATTCCTTTGAACTTCGACAGTCTTGGATATCCGAGGTTGAACATCATATTAGCAATTATTTGCTGAGCCTCTTCTGGCAAGCTGTCGAATTCCGGATAAAGTCTGCTGCAGTCAGACAAGACTGTTTCGATATCTTGGTCGAAGGCTTCAACGCATCTATCGGGTGAGACAGGGGTGTCAACGGCAAGCCCATGTTCTGGGTCATCTTCTCTAACAAGATGACCGATCCCAAAAGTAGGATAGCCGAGATGATCAAGGTAGATCCTATGTACAATACCTTCATCTATTTCTAACTGCCTTCTTAACTTATCTACATCCATTATTCACCTCTCAGTTATAAAAAGTGCGGGCTAACCGTGGGCACCGCGCGTGTGTATTAAGGCACAACCCTTCCGGGGGGCGGACCCTGTTATTTAGCTGAAACTTTCTGGGCCCCTTCTTGAAGCAAGGTCTTTTTAGAAGACCCTAAAACTACTTTTCTTGGTTTTAACTGTTCCGGAATAAGCCGGACGAAATCAATAACCAAGACTCCATCGACTAAGTCGGCTCCTTCGACTTCGACAAACTCTGCAACTGAGAATGCCTTTTGAAACCTACGAGTCCCGATGCCCTTGTGGACATAGTCCCGAGCCTCTTCTTCGGTAGGATTCTTCTCACCAGTAATGGTGACTTTGTTTTCTTTGACTTCAACATCTAACTCCTCTTTGCTGAAACCCGCTACTGCTAACTCAATTGAGAAGCGGTCGTCATCATGCTTAATGATGTTATAAGGTGGATACCCTTGTTGGCTAGTGTTATGGCCAACGGATGCTAGAGTTTCAAACATACTATCAAAACCGATAGCAGTGGAACGAAAGGGATCAAAAATGTTATGAAGATTGCTATGTGTAACCATTGTTACCTCCTATTAAAGCAAGGTTAAATTAATGCACCTCTTATGAGCGTGCATACTCAATATAATATATTTATGCTTGAAAGTCAACAGTTTTCATCTGGTTCATAAATATATTTTGGTCTTTTCTTGGGTTCCATACTACGGTATTTCAACAACAAATACCAAAGAAGAACCTGCTTTTTAATTCTGTATATAATTCTCATAGTGTTCTCTCAGTGCATAGAAAATTAATTCATTACCTAACGCGTTTGGATGTGCATCTTCATCACCGCCTATTGTATAATGATCAAATTCTTTTTCTTGATGGTGTCTAAAAAAGTGATCTATGTTCCATCCAGCAAGCATTCTGTTTGGTGGCCATCCAACAAATCTATCGTTTATTAGATGCACATGCGGTGACTTTAATATCTGTTGACCATACATATGAATATCATACCGCTGATATGGATTTGGTTCTGGTCCTTGTATGAATACATAATTTATATTCATAGATTCTAATATCGTTTGAAGTGACCAAATTAACCTTATAGTCTCATTTACGATCCCTTGTAGGTTTTGTAACTTATACTTATCCATTGTCTCACAAATTTCCAAACAGCCTGGAAAGTTCTCGACTTGTACAGCATATGTGGTCTCAGGAGAGAACGATCTCCATGGTGACTCATGATTAAATGATATTCTGTCCCACTCTGACCACATTACAACAACAAAGTCAATGTCCTTGAACTGGACAATTGCATCAAGCGTTTTACTGTATATCTCTCTGTTGCTAGCACCCATCTGAGCTTTGTTCGTCAATCTTAGATTTAGGTCTTTAGCTAACAGCTCAGGCCATATTGGGAATTGTTCTAATCCAATTGTCTTAGCATAATGTGCAGCAAAGCTACACCCCGTTACTACTAATCTCTTTTTCATCGGCTAACATCTTTAATTCTGTCACAGGCATATCACCGGTTTTATAACTGTTAATTGTTGTCTTGAATACAATGATGTATCTTATTGCATTGCACAATCTTGATACTGGCAGAGATGCATGTGGTAGCCTTGCTGGAAAAGAGATTACTCGTCCTTCTTTATAAGGTGCTACACCTACCTGTGTACCATCACGATCAAAGAATCCTGTTCCACCACCCCAGTTATGTTGCCATGCACATGGCATATACATAAATGTCCAATGTCCATCGTCATGATGAGGTACTCCCTCCATACCATATGTTGCTGCATTACCATAAACTCTTTTAACTGTAACAACATCAGGACCAATAATACGTTGTTCAATTTGGTCCCACAACCTGGGCATCAGTCCTTTATCTTTTTTGAAGCCACAATTCCAATAATTGGTCCCCTCATTAAAGTTATTTCCTTCGAGAGAGTTTTCAGTTCTATTTTGCTTGGTACCATCTTGGCGGTAAGCCCAGGCAGTTTTTCCATACTGCCAAATTCCTTGAGATAATAATTCGAATAACTCCACCTGCAAATCAAAGTCAATGCAGTTATCATGTAATTTTAATGTCACTTTTTCTTTCCTATGTTATACTTTGCCACTAGTTCCCATTGATCTTTATCTTTGAACGGAATAATTTTTACCTGACTAAGAGGTGCTATTGGATCTGAAGTTGTGTTAGGATCGTTAATGTTTACCAATCCCCATTCAGCTAATAAATTTGTTATTGTGTTGCGTCTTGCAATATCTTCAGCTGTAATGCTAGACGGCTTGCCATCTAATTTGAATAGCTCTTTAAAGTGAACTATGTAGTATCTACCTTGCTTGTGTAGAATGTGACAGCTCTGAAATAGTTTTCTGTCTTTTCTTGAAGCCACCCCAATGCGTGTTAATGTCTCACGCACTTTCAAAAAATCATCATCCTGTTTCAGAGATACTTCTACTAAGGAATCAATTACTGTTTGATTCATTACTAATACCTCCGCATACCTTTGTTCTTATATCGTTTATTTGGTCGGAGGATAATATAGCTAGAGCTTGCTCAGCTTTCTTTGTGGAATAATCAAAATATAGTTTAACCATCTCTAAATCATTACTATCCTCAGCCTTCACCCATTTCGAAAATCTTTTTTTGGGCCTTATGCTATTTAGCAGATATTCATATTGGAGTCTGTTATCCAAATGTGGATACCCGTTCATCTTATTGCTATACATTAACGTATCAGCAAAATAGGATAGAGATTTGTTGGTCAAAAACGGAACATAAGCATCTTCAGCTAGCTTATCATTATCAGTATCAACCATTAGATTCTTTTTGTTATGGTTAATACTATTCACATAATCAAATGGTTTCATTTTAAATCCAACGTAAGTTGTTGTAAATCATATTCATAATTTCGAGAATCTTCATTGTCTCTTAATAACCATGCACCATTGTTGATGTGAAATCTATGAGCCATCTCGGTCTTCGGTGATAATGTTACTAATCTTTCATATTCATTATCCATTGCCCAGTCTCTCAAGTCAAATATTATTTGCCTGCCAGCTCTTGGTTTATATGACCAAACTGTATATGCAACAACAATTTTATTGTGCTCCCAATTACTTTGATGCTTTAGATTGACTATGTCTCTTACATCTGTCGGTACTTTAGGCAATGTAGCTGTGCAAACTACTGCATCTGGATCTTGAAAGGCCCCACGACAAAAGATTGGACCCATACGTCTTCTCCATTCAAAAGAGAGACCTGGTCTTACTGGATCATCTGCAATCGGCGCCCACGTATCAAAATCACTTACTGGTAGTTTTGAAAACATCATCTATTACCCTATTCATCACTTCTGCGTTATACTGATTGTTCTTAATTCCTGGGTGCATTAAGTCTCGAGCAAAGTCCCCTTGTATACCCATATGCCGAAACTCCTTTACCTGTTCACTTTTACTATCTTCCGGACATAAAAATATTGCATTGTTCGAATGACATAACCACTTTATTCCATCAAGACATTTAGTCCATCTTATCATACAAGCCTGATCATTGAACAAATGTTGTAATCTCTTTTCCCAATGTGGATCATCTTGTTGTACAGTAACTACATCCCAACGTTGAAAAGGTTCGTTGTATACTTCTGTCCTTGTCGATATCCATGGGTTAGTCATAATTACGTAGTTTGGTTTCACCTGTTCAATGTAATACCTTAACACCCTATAATATGTATCAATACCAAAACCCGGAAGACCAAAATTAATGTACCTATATCCTCTTGTAATGCTATTCATATAATGAGTCATGTACGGCATCGTCTCTTCTATTGGTACACCTGTTCCAAACGTATTGCTATCACCCAACCAAAGGACTCCACCTTTTTGTGCTGTATAGTCAGGTTGTGTACCATCATGTCGGAAACCTTGAACTGTAATATGGTAATCAATTTGTTTGTTGATCCACCCATTCTCTTGCAGCAGTCTTTTATTTCTTTTATGCTTTAGATGTTCATTATACCTTTCTTCAGAGTCTGTTGGAAACCAAGACACAGTTTGCCCATAGTGCTCGGAGATCCAATGGCATGGAGTCTGGTTGAAGTCTTCTAGTTGATATGGAATGTGTTGTAGCCATCCAATCTCTTCTAGCTTCATTCTTGACTAGTCCATTCGTTTAAGCAGACATCACATGCACAGATCTCATACTCAACACCATTATCATCCTGGCCACGAACCACTACAGCTCGTTCCATGGCATCTTCATTTATCTCTTTGCTGCAATAGTTGCACGTCAGCATCGGTCTCTATCCATACCCTGGCTCCACACGATAGGGGTTTATCGGGTGAGTATATAATCTTACTCGGACCCAATATTTCAATTTCATGAGCATAGTCATTGCTCTTACTTGTCTTACACGTAATTACAGGTTCACGTTCACCAGTCTTGTGATTACGTCTAATCACATGCATATTGATATGTATGCGTTTCTTGGTCATCTACATTTCTTCATCAATACACATCATACTCTTGACGTGATTAGCTTCTGGGTAAACACTCTTCCCAAACTCTTCCAAACCTTTCCAATGTTTGTTAATATACTGCTCACATAAATCCACCGTTTCAAATCTTAAAGGTACACCATGACGTGCTTCAACCTTTACAGAATCTGGATACGTCATTGGTTGTGGCATGAACATTACTATTAGGATAAAAATTGACTTCATAGTACATACTCCATAAGGTCCCTGAGCACATTAGCATTCCTTGCATGTGCCTTTGGACCTTGGTGTGAAAGCTCACGACTCATATCCTCAACACGAAACTTATTATCAAAACGAGCAACAATGCTATCTCGGTAGCTATCATCGACATCTTCTTCCACTGCCAACAGATCCACGTTGTTGCTGTGACATAGCCATTTGATTGCATCCAAGTTTTTGTACCATCTTGTATAGCCCATGACCGTGTGAAAGTATTGTACCAAAGCATCTTCTTTGTCCATCTTCAATTGTTCTCGTATTAATTTATTGGCTGTAATAGAATACCAATGACCTATTGCATCACTAAAGTACTCTGTTCTAGCCCCCTGCCACGGGTGAGACATTACAATAATGTCCGGCTGTATTTCCTCAATATAGTATTTCAAAATCCTGTAATATGCATCTATCCCATGGCCGTGCATGCCCATGTTCAAATACCTTTTATCTTTTGTCTTTGAACACGAGTAATGTGCTTTGTATGTAAACGAGTCTTCGAGCATTATTCCCATACCTAGTACATTGCTGTCACCAATGTATATTACACCACCTGTATCTTCCAGGTAGTCCGGAGTCGATCCATCATGTCGGAAACCTTGCTTACAAAAGTAGTAATCGTTTTCCTTCATAGTCCCGTCTGGATTTATCCAACCACTTTGTTTTAACCACTTCTTCTTTTTGCTCCTCATATTCTTTTTCCAGTTGCGTTCAATATCAGTAGCATACTCTTTTGAATGACAAGGAAACTCTTGATCGTTCAATGATGCTGCAGCATTGGTATGCATAGGAGGAGTATAGTCATAGGCAAAATCTTTATTCTTATATCGATTGCCTGGTAGTATTGTCAGAGGACCTTTTTCGTAAGTATTGTCTCTGATAAACGACTGGCCAATATCTTTGAGTTCTTTTACGATATCCCAGTCAAAATCCGTTCTAAATCTTTCTAGTAGCGTCTTTACGTCCATTCAGCTTCTGCCATAATTTCAGTTAAACATGCAACGGTGTTTATTTCTTGATCAGCAACAAAGGCAGCTTTATGTTGGTAGTCTGCCAAAATTAAAACCACTTGAGGTACACTTTGTGGTTTAAGAATATTGCTAGCCTCATTATATATGTTTCTCATTAGGACGTGTGATTCTGTGTCGAGGTTTTGTCCGACCCACTTACGCATCTCTGTAAAGTTCTTGTCTTTAAGAAGTTGTACAAGCGTCTTAAAGCTCTCATCGGATATGTTAGTAAGGATCCCACTATCAATAGACCCAGAAACAGAGTACCGTTGTAACTCATTTAACACTCTCCTCCAATCAGGAAACCATCTTTGAACAAGTTCAGCAACAACCTTTTGGTCAAAGCTAACATCTTCATTGTTTAAGATGCCACACGTACGTTTAAAAAACTCAGCAGCAATCTTAGGTTTAGATTTATTTTTAATCTTGAAGTCAATAACACTGCATCTGGAATGCAGTGGTTCAATAATCCTGTTCTTGAAGTTACAGGTCATTATGAATCCACAGTTCTTAGAGAACTCTTCCATAAAGTTTCTAAGGGCCGGTTGTGTTGACTGAGGATTAAGATAGTCAGCTTCGTCTAAGATGACGTACTTTCTTCCACCAACCAACGATACAGACGACGCAAACTGCATAATATCATTTCGAAGAGTGTCAATATTCCCAGATAGACTGCCATTAATGACAACATAATCACAATCCAGCTGTTCAAGCATAGCTTTTGCAACCGACGTTTTACCGACACCTGGCCCTCCTGATAGCAATAAGTTAGGAACATTCTGCTGATCAACAAACGTCTGGAATGTCTGCTTTAGATCAGAAGGTAGTATACAGTCGGCTACTGTCTTTGGACGGTATTTCTCCACCCACAGGTAGTCTTCACGCATAATATAAATCTCACTTCATTCATTATTTAAAGTCGGAATTCTGTTCAACAGCAATCCAATATACCAGACTTGGTCCATCAGCATTTAGACTGGTAAATTGTGAGATACCTCTTGACGTAATCCTCACATTGTAATCATAATTCATAATCTTGATGTTTTCAACTTTGAAGATAAACCTAAACTTATGTCCAGTTTTATTGTCCTCAATCACTTCATCATATGTGTCCGAACCTCTATCTGAGCTGTTAAGGGCAGACAAAGATATATTCTCATCACCACAAATAGCAACTTCTGGTAACTGCATAACACTAGCAGCACGCAGAACATTTTGTATCTGACGTTGAGTAACTGTAATGTCAACATCAGGATCTGGCAAGTCAATACTATCCTTCGGTGGTGTAATAATCATCTCAGGATCTGCAAACCGATAGTTTACAGTCTGAGCATTGCCATTGACTTTAACATGGTGTGAGTCAAAAGTCAACTGCGGCTTCTCAAATAATCCCAACACACCTAAGAAACGATTGAGATCATAGATTGCTCCACCAGATGGAAAACTATCATCTAAAGTAGCTACAGCCATAATGCTCTTTTGAGCAGAGACTGTTGACAACTTCGTTCCTTGTTTTAGTTCTACTGAAGGGTTAATTAACGAGAAGTTCTTCAGTACGTTCACTGTATCATTACTAAGTTCCATATCACTTCTTCTTTCCTATTTGTTCTTGGTCAGCAGTAGCTGATGCACCTATGCTAGCCAGTGCCTGCAGACTACCACCATAAACAAAACTACCAACGTGCTGTAATTGAATCCATGGAGCCAACCATACCTTTAATCCAGCCTTCCGAGCCCATTGGCAGAACATATAATCCTCAGACAAATAACGTCTTGACTCAGGATCAATTAATGCTTGGAAGAACATCATGATTTCTCTTGTGCCATCAAAATGTTCTGTCCGAACATGATCAGGTTTGTAACTAAAACCACCAGGTGATAGTTCTGAGTCCTCCCAATAAGCATCCCTAAACTTTTCTAGTGCCTCACGCTTAATCATCATAAATCCAGTTCCACCTTCTAGCACTTCAGCCGGCTCATCTAGTTGAACTTCTTTAGTACCAGGAACAGGATTGAATACGTAATCACCAACAAAGCTATCTAATATGTTTGGATCTTCATCAGCATGACCTTGATCTGTAGCAGCCTTAATCTTCTCCCAAGCAATACACTTCTTAGGATAAGGAGCACAAAGGATATCATACTCGTTATTAGGATCCTCATGGTCTTGCAAAGCTAACATAGATATCACATCATTAGCTTGGAAACCAATGTCACTATCAATAAAGAACAGGTGTGTAAAATCCTCGTTACGTAGAAACTCATCACAACAGTAGTTTCTAGCTCGAGTAATTAGACTCTCATTAAACAGATAGTAATACTTCAACTCAATTTGATAATGCATGCACAGTGCTGACAAGTCGTTAGTTGACTTACAGAACATACCAGCACACATACCTCCATACATTGGAGTTGCTACAAATAACTTACGTCGACGTAGGTCGTCGATCTCAACTTTAATTTCCATCTATAAACTCCAATACTTTGGTCCATGCACCAATATAATCAAACTTGTTATCAGGGTTAATGTTTCGTACTTTTAACGAAGGTGTTATTCTTACACCACCCCCATTAACCACTGTATGAATACAATTAGGATTGACCCAAGCACTTCTCAGACCTGTTGTTATAGCATCGTACAATGGCTCTGGTACTTTGCTCCAATCATCCCCACCTTCTCTCATATACTTCCAGAATGGATACTTCTCCATAATGTCTGGCTCGAGGTGTAATCTTTTACCTGGTCTGTCTTGTGGTAAAGATTCACTAAACCACAAAACAGATCCAGGGCCTCCCTGGTAGCCGTAGAAGTTTAATCTTGCTTCAAGGCCGGCGCCATCTGTATGAAGATGAGGACATACACCATCACTACCATTACAAATTAACGTTGGCCAAAACAACTCGATTCCATACGGCTCGAGTTGTGGATTAAGCGCTTCCATTGTTCCACGCATCAAGTCTTTACTGTTAGGAATAATCTCTAACTTGCGCGCACCCTTTTCTTCTCTATCTAAATCCTTACCATACTTGATATTGAATTCAGGGTTCTCAGCTACAAGAGTATGAATAATATCTTTCGGTAAGTTAAGTTCAACTTCATCGAATACCCAAGGTAGTAACTCATCAAGATAATCTTGATCTTCTTTAGTCATAAACAGCGGGCTACTAACACAAAACGATCTATTGTCTTCAAACGATCTAGTTAGCCAATGGTATAAATCAAGATTCATACTTTTTGTCGTGCTCCTTCCCAACACCATAAGAGCCATCGTACTGATTAAGACTCTCAGCTTTCCATAATAGGAACTGAGCTACTCGAGTATGCTTTTTGATATAAGCCTCTCCACAATTGACGTGCAACGCTCCAGCCATCACACCATTATAACCACTGTCATATAAACCAGACGTGATAAACAAACCATTACGGTTTAGTGTTGATCTCGTAATAACAAAACCAGCTTCATCAGGTCCAAGATGAATTAGACCTTCCATAATTATCTCATATGTACCTTGTTGCAGATGCCAGAATCCTTCTGTGTCTGTCGGGTGGTACTTGATAGTTTTTACTGGCTCACTACCACGGTGCTCTTTATCTTCTTCACTAATTCGAAATGGCTTATTGGAAATACGTTGAATCGATTCTATTCTCAAGTCAATTGCATTCGGTTGGACATCACCAGGCTCATATCTAGATAATGAGCTCTGGCTATTTTCAGATGCCAGATGTATCATCATTTATTCATCCTCCGTAAAATGAGCTAGAAGAACAATATAATGAACAGCCTTTAACAGATCCTTTCTGTTATATCCATCCTTCTTACCATAACGCATTAGATACTTAATTGCTGTATCTCTTGTTGTTGTAGCAGCACTACCAAGAGTGTGCCAAACATCAGTCGTCTGGATCTCTTCTTTACCAACATAATGACCAGCATATGTCGTCCCAATATATTGAAGACATTCCTTCAACATCTTATCTTCACCATAACGAAACTTAGATACGATCTCATCATGCACATCAAAGTCTGTTGGTGGGACACTCATATCAATCTCCTTTTCGACTTTGTCTTGTATAGGCTTGCCCCACAAGTCAGCAGGAACATCCTCCCGGACAGGATACACTTCCGGACCTTTATCCTTGCTCAACTCCAATCGTACAGGATATGCTTCCGGCTGTATCGGCTTGCCCCACAAGTCAGCAGGAACATCCTCACGAATAGGATAGACTGGGATTTCAGCTAATACACTAGCAGCATCAGCAACTGAGGTCAAATCATCATTATCAGAAGTCAACCCTTCCATCAAAGCATCTGGCTTAGGTCTAATCATTACCACGTTCTACCTCCACATAAGTTATCGATATACTCCATGTTATATCGAGCATCGTCTATTAGATCATTCTCTTCTGTTAGGAAGTCAAAGTCAACCTCTTTGTCAAACTTTCCATGGTTTAAGCCAGTAGGACTACTATCAAATCTTATACCATTCAATCCAGCCCACACAGCAGCCGAACTATCCCACGTATCAATTAGCTCAACAAATTGTTGCACTAAACAGATCTCATTGGGACCTTCGGTCATTCCTAAGAAATGAAACTTCTTACCTTTCTGCTTGATACTCTTGAGATCAAACCTCTTATTGATCTCACGCATGAACTTCCACCTTGATAAAAACTTCTGCATTCTATAGCTATCGACAGTCCCCACCTGATGCATCTCACAACCATATGCTATAGGGATGTTAAGAATACTAAACGCTACGTAATCAATACCAGGATGATGGAATGCCCAACCATAGGATGCAATCAGTCCTTCAAGGTCTCCAGCCTCAGCTTGAGGACAGAAGAATGTACCTATACCAACATCACGACATTGTGGTATCATTTCAAGAGCAGCATCCATTGTCCTCTTTGCTGGTTCTTTAGGATAGTCAGATAATACAAGATAATCAGCACCAACTTTCAAAGCCATATCAATTAGCTTTTCAGTTGGATACATTGGCTGACAGCGTTTGTACATTTCAAATGCACTATTATCTAAAATGACTTCCCCATTACAATTACGATAGAAATCAGCATACCCTTCATCTTCCTCAACTAAATGAGCAAGCGCTAGGTGTACCGGACGACTATGAACTAGGGGTAAATGTGGGGTAGGTACGATATGACAAAAATCAATGGACATCAGGATTCCTCAATAATATAGCTCCATTCTCACCATCTTCACTGACCTCGATCTTTATCTTACGGCCAGGATAATGTTGTTCTATATATTTAGCTAAGTCTTCAGCAAGCATCTCACAACTTTTGTGATCTATTTCCATCGTACCATTACCATATAACTTTTCAAGTTCACGCTTAAACAGAATGAACTCAATCTCTCTATCATCATGAAATACTTGCACTTGTACATTGAAGTGAAACATATGACGATGGGGATAAGCTAGAAACTCAATTCCCGGCATCTTATCGGCATCGGGCCACCGATGTATTCCTTCCTTCTGGAAGGTTACAAAAATCCACGTGCTATTCATAGCCATAACAAATTCTCCATGTTAAAAGTTCATCTCAGCACTCACCGTGCCATGATAAGACTTTAGTTTCTTATTCAATTGCCACACATTATCATTAGCCCGATTAAAGATTTCTATCAATCGGTCTTCGGTGAGGTAATCCGGAAGGAGGAAGAACTCAGTTATCCCTCCCATACCATCTAGTGTACCAGACGGTAAATCAAAATGCTCCTCTAGCTGAAAGTCTTTTGGACATAGTGCTTTAAATGCATGCTCCATACCAAAAGCTGCCGCTCGAGCAAGACTGTAAGACTCACTACTGCAGTAAACAGAAGCAAGTTCCTCAATCTTAAATAAATCGTAGCCTGGGTGATGAAATTTTGAACTCTTCCCAAAACGGTCCTCCAATAACCTACTATGTGACTTGGATATACCAGTCTTGTAAGCCTGCTTGTCATTACAACTCCACTTGAGCAAATAATTATTCATTGGTCAACTCTCAGTTTAAGATAGACAGTCCTCTTGCAATGTTGAGGAACTCACGACGCATCTCAGATGACTGCTCAGCAAACACACCCTCGACAGCTAGTGTACAAGTGCTTGATCCAGTATCTTGAATCCCTCTACTCTTTACACAATAGTGCACCGCTTCAAGATATACAGCAACATCAGGTGTACCAGTAACAAACGAGATCGTTGCAGCAATCTGCTCAGTCAGTCTCTCTTGGACTTGAGGGCGCTTTGCAAAGAACTCTACGATACGATTCAACTTAGACAATCCAAGAACCTTAGCCTTAGGAATGTATGCAACACAGGCCTTACCATCAATCACAACAAGATGGTGTTCACAGTTAGATTGGACATTGACATTACGTTCAACCACAAATGAGCCAGGTGAGTTCTTACCCATCTTATTCTCAATCGTAGTACACTTAGGAAACTGGCTGTAATCCAATCCCCAAAAGATTTCTTTGACCCACATCTTAGCAACACGATTAGGTGTATCCATCAGTGAGTCGTCAGTAAGATCAAGACCGAGCGCCTTTAGTGCCTCAGTCATCTGACCTTTGATGAGCTCAATCTTTTGCTCAGCAGGCATATTTACCTTATCGGTCATTGGTGTTTCAAGACCAATGCTTTCCAGATGGTCTTTTACTTTCTGACCCAATACAGGATCAGACTTATAATCGGGGTGGCTCATCTTTTCTCCTTCTCCGGTGGCAGTTCCCACGGGAATATAATCCAGTCTTTAGTATCTATTGATTTAGCTTTGAAGTCAACATTAAATATACTGGACGTCCTTTCCCACAATGCTGCGGTTTTTATATTTTGTTTGACACGGCGTGGACCTAGAACATTGGCATCTGCAATATCTTCGAGTATTTGTGAGAATGTTTCACCAGAGTCGTTGATATCGTCCACTAGCAGAACCTGTTGATCACGAGACAAATAAAGACTTTCTTTGATTGCTCCGTCCCTCAATTGCCAAGTAATACTCTTCATAGGTCTACTAAGCAAATGTGACAGGTAAACGGAGGGCACGAGCCCACCTCTTGCTATTCCTACAATGAGGCTAGGGCTCCACTTCATATGCTCTGAAGATACTTCATCTTCATAGATTTGTATCCTCATAGCTATATCCTTGATATCCTTGTAATAGGTATCAATATTATACGGGATCACGCAAAGTGTTCCTTTAACGTCTCTAGCTTGTCTTGAGCTTCAGCCATCCTAGCTACCTGAGTATCTACAGCAGCAACTACGTCCGGATGTTCTCCTATACCTGCTGGGTTTTGTAAGTAAACAGTAATGTTGGCAGCTGCTTCAGCCATCTCAGCCTCATACTTTTTTTCAAGAGCCTCGATCATATCC
>TARA_B100000686_G_C16806522_1_pt1 | contig 25158 bp, 19 predicted proteins | sample TARA_B100000686 | Tara Oceans TARA_B100000686 (sample SAMEA2622733) | marine metagenome | biome: marine biome (ENVO:00000447); feature: marine epipelagic mixed layer (ENVO:xxxxxxxxx); material: "saline water (ENVO:00002010), including plankton (ENVO:xxxxxxxx)" | depth 150 m | reverse complement strand
GATGGCTTTGACGGGGGAATTGTATGAGGTGTGGGGCGAGTAGTTACAACCAGCTTTGGCTAATACTGAAGCTGCCTCTTTTACCTCTTCAGGCACGATCGCATCACCTAATTTTTGCCCTGCTGGTACAAGTACAAAGCGGCCAAGAGGATAACCTGCCATAGCACCAACAGCAACCAAGGTTCCACCAACTTTTACTGCACTTGCAGCAGAAGACATAGAGTCTTTAGCAAAACTATAGTTCTCATCTTGGCATGACAGCACATTCGAAATCACGCTGTAAAGTTGATAAGCAGAGTGACCTGCTGCTGCACTTGCAAAAGGCGCCATACCTGCCCCAAAAAAACCACCGTGTTTAGCAAGAGTGCCTCCAGCCTGAGTTAAAGACATTTCTGATTTTACAGGTGCTTTCATATCAGGCGCTTTGCAACACACTGATTGCTCCATCTTCACTGGCTCAACTTTATTAAGAACAGACTGAGTTGTCTTATTCCCTTCAACAGGAAGTGTTGAAGCAGATGTAATTGGTGCATTTGAGGATAACGGAGAAGATGCCATAACCATTCCTTAGTATTTCATCATTATTTAAATATCATTGTTATAACTATCAACAACTTACGAGAAGATAAATAGCTTTAAGACTGTAAGTCATTGAAAGAAAATGAATCATACTCTTTCATGTTACAAAAAGATACAAAGGACAGATTAGAAACTAAACAATTGGCAAAAGAAGGAAGAACTGGTCAGTCAATGAGCAGCTCTTATCGATAGAAATGGGTAAAAAGGAGCAACTTGCTTAGCAAAGTTGCTCATAACGAATGCCAAGGGCACCAGCAATTCGTTTTAATGTTGAGATCTTAACGCTTTCAGCTGTCTCGAATTTAGCCACTGTTGGCTGCGCGACACTCAGGCGATCAGCAAGTGCTTTTTGAGTTAAACCAAGATGCTTACGCCATGCAGCAATAAGACTTAGCCCATCAACTTTATGGTACTCAATCACCTCTTCTGGCAGACTTAAATCAACAACTGCTTTATTCTTAGAAAGAGCTTCAACTTTTTCTTCAAGAATTTCAATACGTTGCAATAATTGATATATCAAATCAGCATTTATAGCTGAATCATTATATTTATTTTGGTTCAGATTTTGAACCTCATGAGCTGTGAGCTCTGCTTGTTCCTGATGCATATTTTTATTTTTCAACCTCTGAAATGATTGTTGACCTGGCTATGGAATGCTACTGCTCACTATCCCACTTTTCACTCTTAATATTTATATAAAATTCTGAACGCCATTTCAGATATTTTAGTTATTTTACCTATTTCATCTTATAAAATTCAATCGAACTTCCGTTAAAAACGATTAAAAAAACATTATGACAACAAAAGCCAAGAGTTCTGAGAAGTATCTCACTGTTTTTAACAAAAGCGACTTATACAATAGATAAAGCACTTCAAAAAAATCATTCCCTAGAAAAAGAAGAACGTAGCACAGTTTGCAATTAAAATCTGACAGATTTATTGCAAAATACAATTATTCACATTCCATACATACTTGATACACAACAAGGGGGAACTTCTCCGTTAAGAGACTGTTAATATAGCGCCTTCGTTTTTTTTTGTTTTTTATTAATTTCAAGGAATTATTCAAATGCCGATTTTTGTAAAACGTCATTTTGCGCCTTTGGTATTAAGCGCAATGGGGTTATCAACAGCTGGTTATGCCATAGAAACCAGTGAGTTATCCCCTGTACAAGCCGTTGCTTCAAGCTCGGAAGCCAACCACGTTAATGCAGAAAAGGCTATAGATTTAAATATTAATACACGTTGGTCAAGTCAATTCACTGACGATGAGTGGCTTTATCTTGATTTTGGGCAAGCTGCTCACTTTGATAGTGTGACATTAAATTGGGAAAATGCACATGCCAAAAATTATGAGCTTCAGGTCTCAAACGATGCAGAAAATTGGACAACAATTCAAACAATAACTGACAGCCAAGGCGGCCAAGAAGAATTAACGCTTAATACTGAAGGCCGTTATTTACGAATGAAAGGTATTAACCGTTCAACTGGATATGGTTATTCAATTTTCGAGATAAAAACATTCGGCTATTTATTAGAATCAAACGACTCAACTGATACTATTGCAAGTGAAAGATTAATACCTGTCAGTGCTTTAGCATCCGATCAAGAAAATAATAATACTGGTGCATTTCGTGCAATGGACGGTAGCATGAGTAGCCGTTGGGCAAGTGCCTTTAATGATGATCAATGGATTTATTTTGACTTCGGCAATAATGTTCATTTTTCTAATTTAGATATTCACTGGGAAGGTGCTTACGCCAAAGAATATGCAATTCAAGTTTCCGATAATTCTATTGACTGGACAACTGCAAAAACAATTACAAATAGTGATGGTGGATTTGATGGAGTTCCATTAAGCGCTGACGGTCGTTTTCTTCGCATTAAAGGTATTAAAAGAGCAACAGGTTATGGTTATTCAATTTTTGAAATTGAAGCTATGGGCTCAGGCCAAGAAGTAGCAGACTCAAATACACCAGTTGATAATACTGATGAAAATGGTGAAGTTGTTGATCGAACTGCACCAGAATATACAGGTGAAGGTACAGCACCAAGTTATAATCAAGATTATTTAAATCTAACGGAAATGACAATTCCTGAGCCATTTCCAACGGCATCAACTGAAGCTGCACCTGTAGCATCACCAGTTGGACCTGAAGGTTACACACCTCTTTTTGCAGATAACACACCTCTTCTAGAGCATGTTCAATACACAGAAGCAGATGGCACACTTGTGACTGTTGCAGGTTTTAGACCTGTTGATCGTCATGCTCGTGAATCTGGTGAACCATGGTTTAACAGCCAAGCTGATAATGCAGCTAATAATTGGAACCAAGTGGATGAAGGCCCTGGTCGTCACCTCACCTTCCCTACTTTCTACTTCCAAAACAGAACAATGTCGTTAGTTATTCGCGATGAAGTTCCAGCAGGTCGCTCACGTGTGAGTGTTTACCTGCAAGTGAATAACGGTAAAATGCTCGACGTTGGTATGAGTGCATTCCACTCAATGAACCCAATGTTAGAAGGCTTTGGTTGGGCTGCGCTCGGCGGTTTCTTAAATCTGATGGATACACCAATTCCATCAACTCGTGAAACAACAGCTCGCTACTGCTCTTCCGATGATGGTCCATTTGATTGTATTTCTGACATGATTTACCTTGCGCCATTTGCAAATGATCGTTGTGATCCAACGTGGCAAGATTGTTATGCAGAACCTGTAAACCCTTATGTTTACAGTACAGATCCAACTGTCCCTAATGAAAACCGTACATTTAATATTGGCGATTTAATTGAAATCACACCTGCATTTTTCTTAGAAAAAGGCGCTGATGGTACAGCTGCAATCGATGGTGGCGGTACTCGTTACTATTCACAAGAAAAACTCTATGTTGTAGGTAAAGGGATTATACCTTGGTATGGTGTTTACCCTCGCCTGAATAATGCCCCTCTTCCTGCTGAGTCTTTATCTGGCGGCACAGCATCTACATCTTATAACTATTCAGAAGAGCCATTTAGAAGTTTCCAACAAGCGGTTGAAAACATTGGTGGTGAAAATATGCAGCGCTTCGTTGAAGGCCGTCGCTTATTCCATACATCATTTAAAGATGGTAAACACTCTGAATCACCAAATATTAACCCTGTGTTTTCAGAGCATGCAGATAAAATTGGCGATCGATTTAATGGTGAAAGATGTTTCTCTTGTCACCAAATGAATGGTCGTAGCTTACCAGCTGAAGTTGGCGAAACAATTGAAACTATGTCTATTATGACGGCCCTAGAAAGCACTGGCGACAGCTTCGAAGCTGATCCAACTTATGGTATGAACGTACAGCAACTGAGCCTTAACTCAAGTGCTGACGACTATTCAGTGACTGTTTCAGGTTTTGAAACAGTGAAAGAAGTCACACTTTCTGGTAATAAAACAGTTGAGCTGACAAAACCTGTTTATGATTTTGCTAATGCAACACCTACTGTTTACTCTGTACGTCAAGCACCTCAAGTAATTGGTATGGGCTTGATTGAAGCTTTAGATGAAGAAACAATTTTGGCTCAAGCTGATCCTAATGATGCTGATGGCGATGGTATTCGTGGTATTCCAAACTGGAGTATTGATCCTGAAACTGGCCTAAAACATCTTGGTCGCTATGGCTGGAAAGCAGGTAAAGGCAGTATCCGTCATCAAGCGGCACAAGCACTTATGTTAGATATTGGTGTGACTTCACCACTCTATAAGTCAGACGAATGCCAAGCTGATGCAACCTCTGCTGCATGTAAAAATGCTGCACTTGCAGATGGTAGCGTTAACAACGAAGATCTAGAAACTCTGTCTCACTACTTAGAACTTCTGGGTGTTCCAGCACAACGCAACGTAGAAACTGTTTGGGAAGGCAACCGTCGTGTGCCGTTCGAGCATGAAATGGATACAGCCGCAATTGCTCGTGGTGAAGCATTATTTAGTCAAATGAATTGTGCATCTTGTCATACTCCATCGATGACAACTGGTGAAAACCACCCAATGCAAGAACTACGTAATCAAGACATTCGCCCTTACTCTGATTTCCTGCTTCATGACATGGGCCCAGCTTTAGCTGATGGTATTGTTGAAAATGAAGCTGAAGGATCTATGTGGAGAACTCAACCACTTTGGGGACTAGGTCTACTTGCTTATACTCAGGAAACAGCAGAAGAAATGGCTGGTCCTAATATTAAGCATGGTGAGTTAACTCGTGCTCGTTACCTTCATGATGGGCGTGCGAAGACAATCACTGAAGCAATTCTATGGCATGGTGGCGAAGCTGAAGCAAGCCGTACACAATTTGAAGGTTTAACAGAATCTGATCGTGAAGACTTATTAGCCTTCTTAAGATCACTGTAAACTTCAAATTTCTAAACAAGAAGTATAAAGGGTAAGTTGAAAGACTTACCCTTTTTTTATGTTATTTTTTAAACACTTTTAAAAAAAATGTTAATACATGAAGCTGATATTCATGTAAGCACAGTACACTTATTTCCTTTTCATAAAACACGCTTATTGAAAGGATTTTTTAAAATGGTGTCAGCAGTCTCCTCGAAAAAAAATGCATCAAAGTCATTACCCTTAAAACAAGTAGCTCCATCACCATTGCGTAATGTGACAAATGCACAACAAGCTTCTTCGGCAAAAGCAACAACAGCTACATCAATGAAAACACCTACGGATAAAGCTCGCTTAAAAACCATTGCAAGGCCAGAAACACCACCTGTCGAAATGTCGCCAAAAGAAGTGTGGGATGCATTGAGCACCTACCCTCAAGATTCAGACTTTGAAGCAACAGCACCGGTTTATTATCCAGCGGCTCCATGCAAATCGATCAATAATGTAAAGGCTAAGGCTTTTAATAATGGAGAAATACAAGATAAAGAAATTGCACTACATGCAAACTTTATGAAACCAGATGCAGACCAAGGTGCAGTGATCATGGCGCAGGCACCGCATACACCTGATAGTGTTTGGGAGCACTGGAATAGTATTTTTGAACACAAAGCAGATGTCATTGAAATTATTGAGCCACGGACAAAAAGCACTTATTTTAATCCTCAATTTGCAGATTATGGTTTGAACTTTATTCACAACGCCATGCTGCAAAAAGGACAAATGCCACAAATTCATATTGGTGATTATCAAGTAACTCAGGTACAAGAATTACCAAAACCAAAGCACCCTAAAGAAGCACAGCTAAAAGAGAGACAGTTTGCACTTGAAGTTAAAAATAAAAAAACTCAAGAAGTGCAGCATATTAAATATCGAATTGTAGAGACTGAATATTCAAACCGCTTCTACACCGCGGAAAGCTTACAAGCAATGGTGAAAGATCAGGATCACGCTAAAACAAGGTGGGTCACATCCCAAACCGGTGTCGCTCGACCTGCTGCCTTTGTTGTTGCAGATGCAATCCGCCAAGATTCGCTGTGGAATGATATTAAGAATAAGCATGAGCTTCATCTTAAAGTGATGAGCTATGTGCAACGTGGCCGCAATATTAGAGGCCCACGTTTTGTTCATCGACAAGAGCAGCTTGCTGAGCTTTATCGCTTTGGTCAAATGCGGCTCAATATGCCTGTTAGTAAAACAAAGCTAAACCCTGTGGATGCAACAAAAGCAGATATTGATCACTACCCTGTGCGCTGGGTGAAATACATGGATGGCCGACCTCATAAACCTGTAGGCAATGCAAAAGTGTTTAAAAGCTCAGATCAAGTCTATAATTTTCAAACGATTATTGGTCATCTACGAAGTGCGCTTTGGGTTTAACAGCCTTAAAGCCATAGCCATGTGAAAAACTTTTCAGTTTTTTTGCACAATCACTGGCCAGAAGGTAGACAGACGCGCTCTATTTGCGCACAATGGGAGAAACATGGCATAAACGGGCACAGAACCCCTAATAGTTCTCCATATATGCCAATCACCCTATTACAACACTAAATTTGCCAACATAAGGTTGGTCTATTTAAAAAGGAAACTCAATGAGCACTTTATCTGAACTAAGTAAACTCTCTACTCTTGTTGCTGATACAGCTGACTTCGAACTTCTTAAGAAGCACCCTGTTACTGATGCAACAACTAACCCTTCCCTTGTTCTTGCAGCAAGTAAAACTGAAGGCTATGCAGACATCATCCGTGAAGGCCGTGAGTCTTTAAAAGATGGTAAAGACATGCAAGCTTGCGTTCAACGTATCCTTGCTCGTGCTGGCCAACAAATTCTTTCTATCGTTCCAGGCCGTGTATCTGCAGAAGTTGATGCTCGTCTTTCTTTCGATACACAAAGCACAATTGCGTACGCTTACAAGCTTATGGAAGAGTTCGCAGCACTTGGTGTTGATTCAAACCGTATTCTTATTAAAATCGCAAGTACTTGGGAAGGTCTAGCTGCTGCTAAATACCTCGAGTCTCAAGGTATTCACTGTAACATGACTCTTATTTTCCATCTTGAGCAAGCGCTTGTTGCTGCTGAAAATGGTGTTACTCTGATCTCTCCATTCGTTGGTCGTATCCTTGACTTCTACAAAGCGAAAAACCCAGAAGGTGACTTCGCTGGTGCTAAAGACCCAGGTGTTATCTCTGTTCATGAGATCTATAACACACTTAAGTCTAAAGGCTACAACACACAAGTTATGGCTGCGAGCTTCCGAAACACAGGTGAAATTCTTGAGCTAGCTGGTTCTGATCTTCTGACGATTTCACCAGCGCTACTTGATCAACTTGCAGAAGATACAACTGCTGTTGAGCAAAAGCTAAACTACGAAGGCGAAATCATCAAGCCTGTAACTGACCTTGATGCGGCACAACGTGAAGCTGCATTCCGCTGGGCTATGAACGATGATGCTATGGCTCACGACAAGCTAGCTGATGGTATCCGTCGCTTTGCTATTGACCAAGTAACAATGGAAAAAGCACTTTCTGAAGGTTAATCCTTAGATAATGCGTTGCCCTTTTTCAAGGGCATATAAAAAAAGCCCGCCACTTCATTCAGTCGCGGGCTTTTTTTATGCCCTAAAATCGAGGCTACACCCCTTAAGACTTGGTCGAATTCAATTTGTTATAAATGAGGCTACCAGCAAAGAGCCCTATCACAAACATCAATGGATCAGCCCAATTACCAGAAACCAAACCTGCGCCTAATTGCGTAATACCCGGCCCAGGACAATACCCAGAGAGCCCCCACCCTATACCGAAAAGTGCAGCACCTAAGACTAAAGCTCTATCGATGACTTTTTTAGCAGGCATATGAAATTGAGTATCAAGCAATGGCTTTTGCCTTTTTAAAATAAGTGGAAAAGCAATTAAAGTGACAATAACTGCACCACCCATCACAAAAGCCAAGCTTGGGTCCCAACTACCAAGAATATCTAAAAACGATAAAACTTTATCCGGATTCGCCATTTGAGAGATGATAAGACCAGCACCGAAAAGAAGGCCACAAATGAGTGAAAATATATTCTTCATAGGGTACTCCTTTAAAAGACGTGTCGAACAAGATAGACAGTGATAATCGCAGTTGCCATAAATGTACAAACTGCAACAACCGATCGCATGGATCTGCGGCCAAGCCCACATACACCATGGCCACTAGTACAACCAGAGCCCATTTTTGTGCCATAACCAACCAATAGACCTGCGGCTAACACTTGAACCCATGGCATAGTGACTATGCGATAAGGGACTTCCGTCACAAATGCGGCTATAACACCAGCTAATAAGAGGCCTATTAAAAAGCTTGCACGCCAACCAAATTGCGAATCTCTTGCAATAAGACCATGCACAAAACCACTTATACCAAGTACTCTCCCTAGGCCAAAGAGTAAAAAGGCTGATATCAGCCCAATAAGAGCACCACCAATTAAGGCGGAATAAGGTGTGAAATCTGTCATATTTACCCCTTAATAAACAAAGACTACCTTGTATTGTATATACCCATTCAAGAGATTAACAGTTTTTAAGATATACTTAATCTATTCTGCGATACAATGGCATCATATAATCTTATTATTGGAGCCTTATATGATCTTTCGACAGTTTTTTCACCATGAATCATCAACCTATTCATATCTTATTGCAGATAATCAAACGAAAGAAGCAGCACTGATCGACCCTGTAAAAGATGATACAGACAAGTATTTGCAGATCCTGAAAGACTTATCCCTTAAACTTATCTACGCACTTGATACTCACACTCATGCAGATCACATTACTGCCCTTGGCCCTCTTCGTGATGCGACAGGTTGTAAAACAGTTATTGGAGAAGGCGCTGCAGCTGGTTGCGCTTCTCAATATGTAAAAGATGAAGAAGTGATAAAAGTAGGTTCACTTGACATAAAAGCGCTTAAAACACCAGGGCATACGATAGAGTCCTACTGCTATTTAATGAGTGACCGTATATTTACTGGTGATACGCTTTTAATTCGTGGTTGTGGTCGAACTGATTTCCAAAATGGAGATTCTGAAGACCTATATAAGAGCTTACAAAGACTAATGACTTTAGATAAAACAATTACAGTTTACCCAGCACATGACTATAAAGGCTGGACATCATCCAGCATTGGAGAAGAAGCAAATAATAATCCACGCTTGCAGTTTAAAACGATGGAAGAATTTGTAGACTTTATGAATAATTTAAATCTACCGAATCCAAAAATGATGGATATTGCAATTCCTGCAAACCTACAATGCGGAAACAATTAAACTAAAAAAGGCCAATACTTTTTATATTGGCCTCTTTTTATTTTAATAAGTAAACTACGCAACTTGAGTTACAGCATGAGTATGGCTTGAATTAACAACAATCGTAAAACAGATTGCAGCCAATGCACTAAGTACTACAAAACCTATAGCTATTGGCAATAATGTAGACCCATAAAATGTACCCAAGATAGAAGCAAAGATAAAGGCTACTAAACTAGAACCTGCGCTGATCATAGTAGAGCCTAAACCTGCAACATCGCCTAAGTACTCCATTGCCAATGCTGCGACATTCCCCCAAAGTAAGCCAAAACTAAAAAACATGCCAAACAAGCTTGATAAAAAAATCCAAAATGGAGGTATACCATTTCCAATCCATGAACCAACACATAAAAAAGCAGACATGCAACAGAGAAGCGCAATGGCAAATGTACAAAGCTTATAACCACCAAGTCGAACAACAAGTGCTGAGTTTAAGAAAAATGCGGAACCAATTGCTGTTGCAAGAAAAGCAAAATACAAAGGAAACTTCTCATCAATATTATAATACTCAAGGAAAAATTGCTGAGCATTACTTAAATATGTCAGCTTCATGCCAAAAATAATAGCCGTTAGCATTGTCAATAAAAAAACTTTTCTATGTGCAAAAATACGCAGGCTTGTTTTTAGCATAGGCCCTACTTTTAAAGATAGTCTTTTTTCAGGCGCTAGTGTTTCCCCTTGCGTTGCAGCAAATACACTTGTCGCAATAACACAAAAAGCAATGAGAAAGAAAAAGATAAACTGCCAACCACCAAACTGGCTTAGCCATTGCCCAGCTAATGGTGCGACCATAGGTACAAAAATAAAGAGCGTGTAAACCAGTGAGAAAACACGAGCAAGTACGGCACCACAATAAAGATCTCTCATCATGGCTCTAATCACTATTTTGGGCCCAGCAGCGCCAAAGCCTTGAATAATACGTCCTAGAAGGAGATATTCAAATGAAGACGCATAAAGGCTGACAACACCACCAATAACGAATGCCAAGCTGCTTCCCAAAATTAAAGGTTTGCGACCAAAGCGATCAGACAGCGGGCCAAACATAAGTTCGCCCAAAAAAATACCGAGGAAAAACCAAGTAATGACTTTTTGAGTTTGTATAACATCAACCTGAAATGAATTAGCAATATCCGGCAATGTTGGCAACATAATGTCAGTGCTAAGCGCAGCAAATGACGACATCATGGACAGCAATAATATGAAGAAAAGACTTGGCCTCGTACTTTGCTGTATGGAAGAAGACATAAGAACACCTTAATTTATGATTTTATTTATAAAAAAATAAGAAGTTCCTGATACAAAGGATAACCCCATACATAAGCATGATTGGTATGTGACACTACATCTTAAATGCAGTTAGAAGAAAAGCCTGAGCAAAAGGAAACTATCAAGATGCCATTTTTTAACCATTTAATCAACCGAGATCATTCGATTTATGAGAAATAAATACAAATAAAGATAAGAAATGGAAAAAGGCTTCAAACCAGCAATTAAGGGCTTAAAGCCTGAATATATTACACTAAAACTAGAGCCCTTCTCTTCTATTTTTGAGAAGAAACCATTCTAATTTTAAGAACAAAATAACTTAATCATCCCCTCGACGAATACTTCTGTGCGCTTTAGCTTTCGCAATACTACGGCGCTTTTTCATTCTAGAGTAAACCCCTTTACTCATGGCAACTGTATTGTCTTCGAGAATGTCCACTCCCCAAAGAAGACACACAACCAATAAAGCCATTTTTATGGCATGAGAATAGTACCCCATAGAAATCATGACACCCATGGCGGCAAGTACCCAAATGGCAGCTGCAGACGTAACACCAATAACAGAACCATCTTTTGAAAGCATGACCCCAGCACCTAAAAAGCCAACACCAGTAATAACCTGACCAACCACACGAGATGGATCTAATGCATTACCAGTAAGAAGACCAGATGTTGCAAGAAATAAGTATGTGCCTAGCACAATAAGAGATGATGTTCTTATACCAACGGGCTTCCCTCTTATCTGCCTCTCAATCCCGATAATAGTACCGCATAAAATAGCAGCACCAACAGCATGCCAATCATAGGGGGCAATTGAAAAATAAGAAGCAATAGAATCCATAAAAAAGGTACCTCACAACGCAATCCCCAAAAAATAAAAGCAAATTTATTTAGAGGAATTGAAGTAGCTAAAAGAAAGAAAATACAATTATTTTTTTACAGCTTTTTAGCAGCTTCGATTTTTAAAATAAGAATGAAAGCTCAAAGACAAATTAAAAAGGTAATCGAACATGCTCACATAAAAGGAATGAACTATTGCTTAACAACAGTAAAAAGGCATGAATATAAGCAAAGTGAAGCAAGCTGCACTCTTAACAATTCGCTCAAGAGTGCAGACGAATAAAAAGCACTTATTTAAAGCGTTTTGACAAAGAGTGGAACAAATGCTGTTAAAAGTAATGTGATGGCCATGACAGTCATTGGTAAAAGAATTCTTTCATGCTTGTACCACCAGCCTGATGCTTGCATTGCTTCCTGCTCTGCTAATACTGCCTCTTTTTCACCAATGACTTGTCGTGTGAGCAAGTGGTTTAGGGCAACTGGCGGCGTTAAATAACCAAGCTCAAACGCAACCAGTGTAACCATCCAAAAGTGTAAAGGAGCTATACCATTAGTATAGGCAAGGCTTGCAAGACTGCCACTGACGAGAACAACAGCGCCAAATGGGTCCATGACCATCCCTATAAGCACCAGAATAACAACAAGCATTGCCATACAAACCCATACAGAATCAAAAACAGATGGCAGTAATGCAACAACTTCAGTTCTCTCAATGACACCACCTAATGCAAAAGAAAAAGTCATCAGCATTAATAATGCACCTATGTGCAAAGCAGCTTCCATTGTAGCAGCATGAATTAACTTTGGCAGTGGCTCTGCTGTAATAATCTCTGAGCCCTCACATTCAGGGGCGCTCCTCCCCTTACGACGCTCAAAATATAGGATGAGCAACATGATGACCGGCAAAATAATAGGTGCAGAAATTTCATCGAGCTGCGCATCTAAAATAAAGTCATAGGCAATAGTCATAATGATAAAAATCATTACAGGTAAGATTAAATCTTGTAAAGCCTTCACAAAGGGACTTTTGACTTGCGACCATGGCTTTAAAGTAAATTTATCTTTACTGGTCATAAGCAAAATAAGCAGCAGCAACGCCATTGATAAACCAAAAACACGCAAGCCTGATGAATATAAGTCCTGAGTTACAACATCTTTATTCAAGGCAGCAATCACCACAATAATTAGGCAAGGTCTTAATACAACACCTGCACTCCCTGTCATAGCTGTTGCAGCCAACGCAAGACTTCGTCTAGCTCCTGAGTGGCAGAGCTCCGTATAGACAATAGCGCCCATCGCAATAATAATGATGCCTGATGCTCCTGTATAGGCTGTTGGTACAGCCATCATTACAACGGCAATAAAAGCAACAATTTCAGGTGAAAATCCCCATGGGCGAATAACATTAAAAAGCTGCTGCCCTAGCCTACTTCTTTTCAGCAACATACCAAGCCAAATATATAAACCTATTTGTAAAAACATTTCTGCTTGCTCAAAAAGCTGACCAGCATAAATTGAAATACCTGTTACATGTTTTTCAATAACCAAGAAATAAAAGCCAGCAATAAGCAGCATATAAATATAAATAGGAATACATAAAAGCATTGAAATGCTTTTTGCGAACCAAGATCTATTATCACTTTGCAAGGTATCTGATGGTTTAAGTAAACGAACCAAAGAAATGAAAGTAAGAACACTTGCAGCACCAACAACAGTCCATGCAAAAATAACTGATAAAGGTGATGTTATTGCATTTTTAGATTGTGCAAAGAAAGTAAGTGAAGGAATATATAAACCTAAGAGTGCCAAAGTCTCTAATGACTGAACACAATAATGCTCAAAGCGAGTTTTAATCGGTCTAAATGAAATATGATGCTGAGATAATGTCGCACAAATAGCGCCTAAAAAAAGAACCAATACAATTAAAAATTTTTGATAATCAAAAACAATAAGTGAAAAAAACTCAACTGCTTGCTCAATTGAGCGAAACATTTTGACACTTGTTGTAATTTGACTTGATGACTCTTCATATAAATCATACTTGTCCTGACATAATTGTTGTGCTTTCTCTAGGGAGCGGCGACTTGCTTCTCGATCAAAACTTGCGTCATCATCAAAAAGAGCATCCAATCCTGCATCAGCACTTGCCGCAGATTCCAGCTCATCAAGCCGTTTTTCTATATCAAACTCACGCTGACAAGAAGGTGCAGGCAAATCCGCACGCAGCATATAGTAATCACCATAGAGCCAGTCACCCATTAACAACAACCGACTATGAAGCTGAGCACCTGTACTTGATAAAAGTAAAATGGAAAAAACGACGAGTAAAAGCCAGCCTAAACTCTGGCGGACAAATTGAAATAATGAATTTTGCACACAAACCTCGGATACAAAAAACTGGCCTAGTTGGCCAGTTTTACAATTGTCTTATTATTCTTGATCAGCAGCTGTACATTCTGCTTCTGTAGGGCTCATACGGCAGCGAATTTTGCGCATTAACGTCAGCATTTTACCATCGTATACCCCATCATCTTTAAGACTAATACGGGCTTGGCGTAACATTTCTACATATTCATTTTTATCTGCACCTGGAATATCAATCCAAACCTCATTTGGAATTTTATTTTCTGAGGCTTGCAGAATATCTGTTGCAACATCAAACTGCTTAAAAGCATAATCACGAGATGATTGCCTAAACTCGTCACTAAAATTTGCATCTTCACGAATAATCAGCTGAATTGTCATCTGTGCCAATGGAAAACGAATAATACCCCCATCATCTTTCATGCCTTTATAGAGTTCCATAGCATCATAAAAAACTGCTGGACCTGCACAAATATCAATTGCACCATTATTAAACTTAGGGTAAAGGTTCGCCATGCTAGAGCCAATTGGAGATGCCCCAACGCTCAGCACCATACTTTTTTGCGCTGGATCACTTGAAAGAATACCAATACGCTTACCAGACAGCTCAGATACGCTATCAATTTCACGATTATTTACATACAAATAGGCTGCACCAGCAGGAATAAGACCTACAACCTCATAGCCATTGTGCTTCATGTAGTTTTTTGCTTTTGGCGAAGACAGTGTTTTAAGTGTTACTTTTAAATGCTCATAGGATGGCATTGCACCAATTGAATCAAGCGTTCCGGTGAAAGGATTAAACTCGCGGCCTTTTAAACCAGTCACAAGCACCATATCGCAAGCGCCTGATTTAAAATCTTCAGCTGCTACACGTTCATCTGTATAGGCTTTCATTTCAAACTTTACACCCCAATCAAGAGCTGCGGCTTGATACTCTTTCATTTGAGTAAAAATAGGACCACTAGCACCAACTGGATCATAAATGCAAAGATTTTTTTCAGGCAGCTGTTCAGATGCAGGCATAGCAAATACAGCACTGGAAATAAGATAAAGTGACGCACCAAAAAAGAAAGTAAGAACTTTATCAAGCCAATCTGCAACAAATGAAACGATTGAAATATTTTGAGTGTGCTTTACTCTACTTTTCTTAAAAAAGGTAATATCCATATTATTGTGTCCCTTTACGATAATCCTTGTATTAGGCAACGCTCCTAAAGTCGTTGCCTATTTTCTTTTCTAAATTAAATCATCTATATCAATTTCTGGTTCTGCTGGTGTTTTTGGTCGCTCTTGCCAAAATTGGCCATACTGCCCCACTGGAGTACGGTGACCACGTGTTTCTGTCCATAAACGGTCTGAGAGGTGCTGTAAATAAAAAGCAGCCATAGCATCAAGCATCTGTCGTTTTTCGTCTGCTGGATGATTAATCATTGCCATAGCGTGTCGATGAATAACGCGCTTTAAACCAGCTTTATCACTTGCAGCTTTATAAACTTCAGCTTCAAATACGTAACTTAAACGAACACCTTGCTCACTCCCGATATCACTTGCTTCTTTTAGCAAAGCTCGAGGGTTTGAATCTTTTGGCGCATTGCTTGGCATCATTGACCAAACTGTTGCTTTAATTGCAAGCGGTACGCCCCACCACTTTTCAGCATCTAAACACTCTGCACCACGACCAACTTTATTAACCACACTCATTGGTACATTACTCATTTGATTTGCAGCTATATTATTTTGGGATGCTTGCAGGCCATTAATCAGCCCTACAAGATAATAAAACTCGTCCTTGTCTGAACGTAACTTTGGGCACGACTCGCCTGGCTCACCAAAGACCTCAACCATTCTTAAATAGCCATTATATTGGCGACGAGCTGCAATAGCATCGAACCTTTTCTGGGCAATTAAGGCATCTTGAGCTTCTGCAGATTGACCAGTGGCAATGGCTCTCAGTTGACGTAGCTCCGCTTCAGATGCTTGTTCATCAGCACAGAACCCACTCATGGTGTTCATTAAAATAGCGACGTTATCAACATCAACACCAGAACCTTCAAATGAAAGCAAAAACGGGCTGAATGACTGCCCAAGTGAGCACCCCATTGAAATATCTGAGCTCCCAAGCACATAAGGCACTGCTTGATTCTCTGAGTAAGAGACTAATACATTGCCCGTTGGCTTATAAAAAGCACTTTGACATCCTGTTAAAAAAACTAAAGCGCTGACAAGGCCGAGCAATAATCCGCGAGTGTGCATTCAATATCATCCTGTTTAACTAAAACTACAGCTTTTATACTGCCAAGCCTCGAAAATACCGAAAATTTAATACCTTGGCAAATCTTGCTCGAACTCTTAAGTCAATCTAATTGATATGGCTATACTCTAAGTAGTCAGCATTAAATTCTTGGCTACGCTAAAAGATATAGAGTAGCTAAATAAAACATGAGAATCACTAGAACTCAGGTCTTGATCTCAAACCTATTTCAACCTGTTTAGACTAAAAAATATGCAGAGATAGCTTCAATGTCGATAAAAACACTTACATATCATTTATGCCTTGCAATGCCACTCATGGGTTTATTATTCACACCAAATATAGTGAGAGCAGTAGATGGCACGGTTGAAATCGATTTACTTGAAGAGTTCGGGCTCGAAGTATTCGAAACAGACCCAAAAAAACAAGCAGAGTTCGAAGCGCAGAAAGAAAAAGAAAAAAATGATGCTTTACCAGCTCATATCTCTCCAGAAACACTTGATGCAGATGCACAGCTTGATGCTATTGATTTAGAGGCACCTAAAGCACCTGTATGGGATCCAGTGGAAAAAGAAGCTTCTTTAACAGGATACGACTCAAAAGAGTGTTGCTTACGTGCTATTCGTACCACAAGATACGAAGTTGAAGCGCAATGTCTCAGCTCTGGTCGCGAAATTTGGCATATAGAATCTATACCAGTAAAGGAAGCAACTTCAGAAAGTATTAAAACTCATAAACTCTGCGAAATTTACCATAACGATAATGCAAAGCAGCAAATTGAAGATACTCTTGCCTCTGAAGAAGATCAAGGCGTTGACAATATGGAACCAGAGCTCTTTGAATGCAGGGCTCGAAGCGTTGCTAAATGTTTCGACCCTACTCTTGAAGAGAATGCGCTGTTTAGATCAAAATAAATGTTAAAGGATGTACTACTCGCAATTAACCTGTACTGTCTTTATTCGTTAACGTAAATAAACAGCACAATGGCAAGGGTAAAGGCACTTAAATAAAGCCAATAATAACGATCAAAACTTGAAACAGGGTCTTCCTGATAATAAGGATCAGGTTCTTGATCTATTATATCTTCTTTTCTGTAATACCCGACAGGGTTAAACTCACGTTCTTCGGGATACACTGGCGGATTATAATCATTAACAAGCGGTGTTTCTTCTTGCATGAAGTCATCATCAAGCCCTTGAGCAAATTGATTTAAAACAAGCTCAGGAAAAGGCAACGCAGGATATTGCAAGACTTCAATAAGCGCAGCACGCTGATGTCTAAAAAGAGACTCAGAAATCCGCTCAGATGCATAAGCCTTGCAGATTTTTTCTAAAGCATAATCAACTTTAATTAGCTGTGTTTCATCTATTTGGCGATTCATGCATGCCCTTGGCGATACTGTGAAAGTGGTTCTATTAATATAAAGGTGACGTTATCACGAGCACCTGCATCTAAAGCCTGATTCATAAGGATCTCAGCTCGCTCTTCAACGGTTGACCCTGGCATACAAGCTTGGCGGAGCATTTCGTCCGGGAGAGCATTATACAACCCATCACTGCAAAGGAGAAACGAGTCTGTTGGCTTCATTTCAAATAATTTCGTTTCCATATGTAATTGCTCTTTCGCGCCAACAGCACGAGTAATGACATTACCGCCCTTCTTACCCTGCGCCTGATCAGCTGTAAGCAATCCTCGATCAACCATTTCATTCAGCTGACTATGATCTCGGGTTAATTGTTCCAAAGCCCCTTTCGGCTCACGTAAACGATAGAGCCGAGAGTCACCAGCCCAAAGGACACTGCCTAATGGCATAGCATCAACCCAAATAACCAGTGTAGAACCAACTGTTTTATTACCATGGTTCTGCTTCGCGTAATTGCGAATTTTCTGATGAGCCTTGTTAACTTGATCTTCAATCCAATTAAGCCTTTCGCTTAGATGGGAAAACACAGGTGCTGAATCAAGGCTTTCGCATAGCATAGCGCTTGCCACATCGCCAGACTCATGGCCGCCCATGCCATCAGCAACGAGCGCTAAACCACGCTCTGCCCAGCACTGCCAGCCATCTTCATTGACTTGGCGAACCATGCCTTTATCCGTAGCAGCACAGAAAGCCCACTGTTTCGAAAACTTAATCGTTAAATTGCTTGAATCGAACACTCTTTTCTCCGCTGGTGATCATCTTTTGTCATGCTTCTCGCCATTATATAGCTAAAAGAGATCATCATATTTCAATAGCTTGTAAATAAGAATATGCCATTACAAGCATCTTGGCGAATTAAACCTTATTAAACCTTTCTGGATGCATAAAAAAAATGATAGTATACCTGCGGTCTTCTTTTTGAAGTACCTTGGATGGACTAGGTCTTCAAACGGCCACCAGACAAAAATGACTGATAACACTAGCAGTCTTTTTAATTGCATTTCAACAGCTTAAGCGAGCGATGGCACTATGCAGCAACAATCCTGGCTTTTACCAGACGGTATCGTCGAACTGACAGGCTACTCAGCCCAGAAACTTGAACGTATTCGTAGAACTCTACTTGATCTATATCAAAGCTGGGGTTACTCATTAATTTTCCCACCTTTAGTTGAATTCCTAGATAGCCTTATAGCTGGCGCTGGTGATGAACTCGAACTCCAAACATTTAAAGTGACAGACCAAATTAGCGGTCGTATGCTTGGTGTACGTGCAGATATCACACCTCAAGTTGCTCGTCATGATGCATATCACAACACAGGTGAAGTCAATCGCCTTTGCTATGCAGGCAGCGTTCTTCATACTAAACCTACTCATATTTTAGCAAATAGAAGCCTAATTCAGGCAGGTGCTGAACTATACGGTCATCACGGTGTAGCAAGCGACCTCGAAATTCTTGAGCTTCTACTCTCAAGCCTTGCACTTTGTGATGATGAAAACAGCACAGATGCTGACTGGACACTTACAGTTGGCCATGCAAGCTTAACTCGTGCCCTGCTTGAAAAGTTACAGCTTCCAGCTGCAGGCCAAGACACTATCTTGAGAGCACTCAAAAATCGTAGCGAGCCAGACCTTGTACAAGCAGCAGGCCTTTACAACCTGTCGACACAACAAGTTGATGGCCTCATTCAACTTGTGAATCTCTGTGGCAGTATTGATATTCTGAAAGAAGCAGCCAAACTTGAGCCATCTCATGAAAAAGAGCTTGAAAGCCTGCAAAACATCCATAACACCTGCTCGCAGCAGTACCAGCACATCAACTGGTTCTTCGATTTCTCATCAATTAATAACTACTCCTATGAGTCAGGCATTACATTCCACGCTACTCATGCAAAAAGTGCAGAGCCATTAGCTCGAGGCGGACGTTATGATTACCTAAGCCAAGTCTATGGGGCAAATAGACCTGCTGTAGGCTTCTCTTGCGACCTACTCGCCTTGGCTCGTAAAACATCTGAAGGCCTACCGCAAGTTGAGCGCCGAGTTTGGGCTCCAAGCTTCGCAGAATTTACTGATATAACAGCTCAGAATGCACTTCGTCAGAAAGTACAAAGCCTTCGTGCAGAAAATAAAGCTGTTACAACATCAGTGCATCAAAAATCTTGGCAACAGCTTGATTCATCAATTCAAGAAAAGTACGATGGGTACCTTGAGCATGATGGCAAAGAGTGGGTACTGAAATCCGCTAAGTAAATACACACTTTTTAACCATGGCTAATTTTTTTAAGCCATGGTTTTACGGCACATTAGTGTGCTAAGCAACTGAAAACTATTAGGTATTACCTACCACAATCACTTATACCGAAATAGTTTTTTGGCAAAGAATCGTGTCTGAACCATTGATTTTCAGAGACAAAATAAGCAAAATCCGCTGTTGGAGATCGCCGGAAGGCATTTCAGCGCCTGAAAGGTACTTTTTACCATTAGCGGACAAGCTGTAAGAATTGAATCAGCCTTAATTTTTAAGAAGCTTTAATTTAGTGTAGATTCAGATAGGTCTGTGATTGCGAAAGAAGAATGAAATACAGATTTCACCCTCTTTCAACGTAACTCGCCTCTCTGACAAGGTTATAGAAAAGGATCAACGCATGAACACAACAACATCTATTAATCGCTCCGGGCGCAACCTTGTTGTTCTGGGGACTCAATGGGGTGATGAAGGTAAGGGTAAGCTAGTTGACTGGCTTACAGATGATGTCAGCTGTGTTGTACGATTCCAAGGTGGCCATAATGCTGGTCATACTCTGGTTATCGGTGAAGAAAAAACTGTATTGCATCTAATCCCATCAGGTATCCTACGTGACAACGTAACATGCTGCATCGGTAATGGTGTTGTTCTTTCTCTTGAAGCTCTTATCAAAGAGATGACGCAGCTTGAAGAAAAAGGTATTGACGTTAAATCTAAGCTTAAGATCAGCCTTTCTTGCCCACTTATCCTTCCAACTCACGTAGCACTTGATAAAGCTCGTGAAATTGCACGTGGTAACGCTGCAATCGGTACAACTGGTCGTGGTATTGGTCCAGCTTACGAAGATAAAGTTTCTCGTCGTGGTCTACGTGTTATCGATCTATTCCACCGTGAGCGTCTTGCTGCAAAACTTGGCGAGCTTGTTGATTTCCACAACTTCGTTCTTAAAAACTACTACCAAGCTGAAACTCTAGATTTCACACAAATGCTAGACGAAATGCTGAAGCTTGCTGAAGTTGTTAAGCCTATGTGCTGCGATGTTCAAACACTAATCCAAGAGCACATGGCTGCTGGCAACAACATGCTATTTGAAGGCGCTCAAGGTACTCTTCTTGATATCGACCATGGTACATACCCATACGTAACATCTTCCAATACAACTGCTGGCGGTGTTTGTACTGGTGCTGGCGTTGGCCCAATGGATGTTGATTATGTTCTAGGTATCACTAAAGCTTACACATCTCGTGTTGGCCACGGCCCATTCCCAACAGAACTTTTTGACGATGTTGGTACTCACCTATCCACTAAAGGTAACGAGTTTGGTGCGACAACAGGTCGTGCACGTCGTGTTGGCTGGTTCGATACAGTTGCTCTACGTCGTTCAGTTCAAATCAACTCTGTAACTGGTATCTGTCTTACTAAACTAGACGTTCTTGATGGCCTTGAGTCAATCAAAATCTGTATTGGCTACAAAGACGAAAATGGTAATGACGTAGTTGCTGGTCTTTATGATGCAGAAAGCTATGACAAGATCCGCCCTGTATACAAAGAAATGCCAGGCTGGACTCAATCTACTTTTGGTGCAAAAACATTTGAAGAGCTACCAGTTGAAGCGCAAAACTATGTTAATGCACTAGAAGAGCTTGTAGGCGTGCCTATCGCTATGGTCTCTACAGGTCCAGAGCGTACTGAGACAATCCTACGTCAACATCCTTTCAAGGACTAATCGTAGCGTCTTCTGCTGAGGCTTGCCTCAGCACCTGAATATCAGGGCCTGTTTCGTGTTTCACAGGTCAACCATCTATGGCATTGAAATGGCCTTGATCAGTGAACTTAAGTTGGCAAGTGTACTCACTTGCCAACTTTGGTTTAACACCTTGAAACATTACAGGTAATTATGAAAGAGACAAACCAGAGCGAAGCTCTAGGCCAATGGAAGCAGCCTAATAATATTCAAGGCCAAGGCCAACTCCCTCCTACAAAACCAAATTCAACAACAAAGCTGTCCTATTTTTTTGCACGACGACTTTATAGTCTTTTGCTTTGGATTATTTTTCCATTCGCAATACTAAGACTTTTCTGGAAATCAAGAGAAAACCCAGGCTACCGTGCTCGTATTCGTGAGCGTATGGCTCTCGGCTTACCACGCCTTAAGGGCTGTATTTTAGTGCACGCTGTTTCAGTTGGTGAAACAGTTGCAGCTGTACCATTCATTGAAAAACTCCTTGAAGAATTTCCGAGCCACGACATTCTCATTACATCAACAACACCAACAGGTTCTGATCGAGTTAAAGCCCTTTTTGGTGGACGTGTAGAGCATTGTTTCTTACCTTTCGACACAAACTTATTTGCTTCACGACTGCTTAAAAAAGTGAAGCCATCAATTGTGATCATTATCGAAACAGAAATTTGGCCAAACCTGATTTATCAATGTGACCGTAAAAATATTCCTGTGCTCCTAGCGAATGCACGCATGTCTGAGCGTTCCTACAAAGGCTACAACAAGGTTCGTCAGCTAACAGCACCGACCCTTGAACGTATCAGCCAAATTGCAACGCATGCAGCACCAGACTTACAACGCTTTTTAGCACTTGGGGCCCCAACTACAAAAGCGCAGGTTATCGGTAGTATTAAATTTGATTTGCAAATTCCAGCAAATCTTCAAGATAAGCGTAAAGAGCTGATAAAGAGCCTTGAAGCACGTTTGCCTGAAGGCCAAGAGCTTCCATTTATTTGGGTTGCAGCAAGTACCCATGATGGTGAAGAAGAGCAAATCATTAAAGCTGCAAAAGAGCTTCGCAAACATGTACCAAATGCAGTTTGTGTTCTAGTACCAAGACATATTGAACGCTTCGAAACAGTTGCTCGCTTGCTTGATGATAATGACGTCAGCTATGAACGTTTCAGCATGACACGTGAGCTGCCTGATACTGCTGAAGTGTTGCTTGGTGATACAATGGGTGAACTTTTACTTTTCTACTCCATTGCTGATACAGCATTTGTTGGTGGTAGCTTCGCACCAGTTGGTGGCCACAATGTACTTGAAAGCCTTGCTTGCAATACAGCCACTATTGTTGGCCCGCACATGTTTAACTTCCAAACAATTCACGACCTGCTGATGGAAAATAAAGCCATTATCCAGGTTGCAGATTGGAAGCAACTCAGCGAGCAACTCCAGCGTCTTGCTACAAACGATATCCTTCGCCAAAAACTCTCGGAGCGTGGTGAAGATGTTGTTCGTAGCAACCGTGGTGCACTTGACCGACTGGTCTCACTGACCCAAAGGCTTATTCAAAGAAGTTAATTCACGCTTGCCACTTGAGCCCCCTGCTCTAAGCAGGTATAAAGGGAATGGCAATCAAAAGAGATAACGAATCTCTGCGATCACTGCTACGGCACACTGCAAGTATGTCGTAGGCAGACACAACATTTTTATAAATGAAGGATTGAAACATGACAACTTCAGGTAACGATACTCAGCACCAGTTTCTGAGCGAAACCGCAAAAACAGATCCTCTTGCGCAGCAGGCATTCCCAAGCTCTGAGAAAGTCTATGTAGAAGGTTCATGCCCAACTATTCGTGTACCAATGCGTCGCATTGACCTTACACCTACTCATACGCAAGAAGGTATCAAGCACAATCCAAGCATTTATGTATACGATACGTCTGGCCCATACACAGATCCAAATGTAGAAACAGATATCCGTAAAGGTCTTGAAGCTGTTCGTGCACCATGGATCGAATCTCGTGACGATACTGTTGAGCTTGATAAGTACTCTTCAGACTTCGCAGAAAAAGTTCGCCTAAACCCACAGGTTGAAGCTATCCGTTTTGCACAAAAGCGTAAGCCACGTAAAGCGAAAGAAGGCAAAAACGTGTCTCAAATGCATTACGCTCGTCAAGGTATCATCACGCCAGAGATGGAATACATCGCGATTCGTGAAAACCAAAACCTTGAGAAAATGCGCGCTGACGGTGTTAACACTGGTTTCCATTCTGGTGTTTCATTCAACGCAAACATCCCTAATCTTATCACGCCAGAATTTGTTCGTTCTGAAGTTGCTGCAGGTCGTGCGGTTATCCCAGCAAACATTAACCATACAGAGCTTGAGCCACAAATCATTGGCCGCAACTTCTTGGTTAAAGTAAACGCAAACATCGGTAACTCTGCTCTTGGTTCTTCTATTGAAGAAGAAGTTGAGAAGCTTACATGGGCTATCCGTTGGGGTGCAGATAACGTAATGGATCTGTCCACTGGTAAAAACATTCATGAAACTCGTGAGTGGATCGTTCGTAACTCTCCAGTGCCAATCGGTACAGTGCCAATTTACCAAGCACTCGAGAAAGTAAACGGCATTGCTGAAGATCTTACATGGGAAGTATTCCGTGACACATTGATCGAGCAAGCTGAGCAAGGCGTTGACTACTTCACAATTCATGCTGGTGTAAGACTTGCTTACATCCCTATGACTGCGAAGCGTGTTACAGGTATCGTTTCTCGTGGTGGTTCCATCATGGCGAAGTGGTGTCTAGCTCATCACAAAGAAAACTTCCTTTACACACATTTCGAAGAAATCTGTGAAATCATGAAGGCCTATGACGTGACCTTCTCTCTAGGTGATGGTCTACGTCCGGGTTCTGTTGCAGATGCGAACGACGAAGCTCAATTTGCTGAACTTAAGACTCTAGGTGAACTAACAGAGATCGCTTGGAAGCATGACGTTCAAACAATGATCGAAGGCCCTGGCCACGTTCCAATGCACATGATCAAAGAGAACATGGATAAGCAGATCGAACATTGTCACGGTGCTCCATTCTACACGCTTGGACCACTAACGACTGATATCGCACCTGGTTACGATCACATCACTTCTGCTATTGGTGCAGCGATGATTGGTTGGTTTGGTACTGCGATGCTTTGCTACGTAACACCTAAAGAGCATCTTGGTCTTCCAAATAAAGACGATGTTAAGCAAGGTCTTATCGCTTACAAGATCGCGGCTCACGCTGCCGACCTTGGTAAAGGCCACCCTACTGCACAAATTCGTGACAACGCGCTTTCAGATGCTCGTTTCGAATTCAGATGGGAAGATCAGTTCAACCTAGGTCTTGATCCTGACACAGCTCGTGAATTCCACGACCAAACACTTCCGAAAGAAGCACATAAAGTTGCTCACTTCTGTTCAATGTGTGGTCCTAAGTTCTGCTCTATGCAGCTTTCACAAGAAGTTCGTCAGATTGAGAAAGATAAAGAAAAAGGCGGCGAAGAAATTGAAGCAGAAATGCAGAAGAAAGCTGCTGAGTTTAGAGATGCAGGTTCTGAGATTTACTCAACTGAGTATTAATCAGCGCTGATATCTAAAGACATAAAAAAACCGAGGTCATTGAAGTGCCCCCCAAAACTTGTACAAAGTTATGGGGGTTTTTCATA
>TARA_B100000686_G_scaffold305158_1_pt1 | contig 25172 bp, 17 predicted proteins | sample TARA_B100000686 | Tara Oceans TARA_B100000686 (sample SAMEA2622733) | marine metagenome | biome: marine biome (ENVO:00000447); feature: marine epipelagic mixed layer (ENVO:xxxxxxxxx); material: "saline water (ENVO:00002010), including plankton (ENVO:xxxxxxxx)" | depth 150 m | reverse complement strand
GGTATTAGAGCATAAAATTTATGGAATCTCTGTTGGTAAAGTTAGTTCTGATGACGATATAAAATTTATTTCAAATATATTAGATAAATATGAAAAAATTAATAAAATTGAAAAAGGAAGTATTAAAATTATACCTTGGATAGAAACGGCTTTGGGTATAACAAATGCTTTTAAAGTATGTTCTAGTTCTCCTCGAATTTTATCGGTTGCATTTGGTGCAGAAGATTTTACTAATGATATGGGTATTATGCGTTCAGATGATGGATTTGAAATAGATTATCCTCGTAAGTTAATAGTTATTGCTGCGAAATCTGCAGGTATAGAAGCTTTTGATACTCCTTATACAAAGTTTAAAGACATAGATGGTTTAAAAAGAGATATATTTATTGCTAAAAGATTAGGGTTTTTAGGTAAATTTGCTATTCATCCTTCACAAATTGAAATTATTAACGAGAAATTTTCTCCATCTATAGATGAAATTGAAAATGCTAGGAATATAATTAAATCTTTTAAAGAAGCTCAAATAAATGGTCGAGGTTCTACGTCTATAAATGGTTCAATGATTGATATTCCAGTTGTTGAAAGAGCAAAAAAAATATTAGCAAGTATAAAAAGGCTTGAGGATAAATAATTTGAAAGAAATATCTAAAATTATATTAAATGATATTAAATTTTTTGCTCATCACGGATTAACTGAAGAAGAAAAGGTGTTAGGTCAGAACTTTTCAATAAATTTAGAGATGGAATGTTTATTGGATAAAGTTTTTAAATCAGACTTGATTGATGACACAGTAGATTATAGTAATATATTTAATATAGTTAAAGATATAGTTATGTTTTCTAACTATAATATGATAGAAACAATAGCTGATAAAATCATAGCAGAATTATTTTTAATTCCTAAAGTTAAATCAGTACATGTTGAAGTCAGAAAACTAAATCCACCAATTAAAGATAGTGAAATTTCTTATGCTGCTGTTAGTTTATATAGATCTAAGGATTCTTAGATTTTCTTCTATAACTATGTAGTATATCTTCTGTGTATCCATTTGGAGTATCAACTCCATTGAATACTAATTCGAGTGCTGCTTGGAATTCTATACTTTTTTCATAATTATCAGACATTTTTGTATAATTAACATCATCTTTATTTTGTATGTCAACAATTTTAGCCATTCGTTTAAATATTGATATTACATCTTCTTTGTTAGTGATATCATGCAAAATCCAGTTTGCAATATGTTGGCTTGAAATTCTTAAAGTAGCTCTATCTTCCATTAATGCAACATTATCTATATCTAATACTTTAGAACATCCTATGCCTTGACCAATCCATCTAGAAACATACCCTAAAATACTTTGTGCGTTATTTTCTAATTCTTTTTGAATTTGAGATTCCTCTAATAATTTTTCAGACATTAGAGGAGGAGTTAATAAATTTAAGATATCAGAAGGTTCTCTATTTAATAATTGATCTTGTATATCTTTTACATTTACGTAATGATAATGAAGTGCATGTAAGGCTGCAGCAGTTGGAGAAGGGACCCATGCAGTACTGGCTCCAGATTTTGGATGACCTATTTTATTGTTTAGCATCTCTTTCATTTCATCAGGCATAGCCCACATTCCTTTGCCAATTTGAGCTTTACCTATAAATCCACTTTTAATGGCAATGTCGACATTTTGATCTTCGTAAGCTTGTATCCATGGTTGATTTTTGATTTCAGATTTCGGTAGAAATGCTCCAGCTTTCATGCTAGTATGAATTTCATCTCCCGTTCTATCTAAGAAACCAGTATTTATAAAGATAATTCTATCTTTTGCTTCATATATACATTGTTGGAGATTAACAGAAGTGCGTCTTTCTTCATCCATTATTCCAATTTTAATTGTATTATTATTTAAATTTAATGCTTTTTCTACTCTGGAAAATAGTTCAACCGTTGCTGCAACTTCTTTTGGCCCATGCATTTTTGGTTTAACTATATATATGCTTTTATTTGGACTATTAGAATATTTTGAATTACCGTTTAAATCATGCATAGATGCCAATGCAGTTACCATGATATCTAAGAAACCTTCAGGAGTTTTTTCATTTTCTTTTGTTAATATAATGTCAGTATACATATGTATACCTACATTTCTTGCTAGAATTAAACTTCTTCCAGATATTATATAGGTATCATTTTCGTTTTCTTGGGATATAAAAATTTTATCTGGGTTTAATGTTCGTACTAATTCAGATCCATCTTTTGTAAAGGTAGAAGTTATAGTTCCTTTCATTAAATCAGTCCAATTAGTATATGCACTAATTTTATCTTCTTCATCTACTGCTGATACAGAATCTTCGAAATCTTGAATTGCAGTAATTGCTGATTCAATTAAGATATCTTTAATTCCTGCAGAATGTAACTTTCCTATTGAATCTTCTCTGTTTAATTGTATTTCAATATGTAATCCATTATTTTTTAACAATATTGACGTTAATTCTCCATCAGCTTTTTTTGTATATCCTACAAATTTAGATGGATCAGTTAATTGTGTCTTAGTGTTATCAGTTAATATTGCTATTAAGTTGTATTTATTATCAGTTTTATCTATTTGGAAGCTACTTACACTTGAATAACTAGAATTTTCTAAAGAAAAAATATTATCTAAAAATATATTTGAAAAAGATACTACTTTTGATCCTCTATGTATATTATATGCCGTAGTTTTTGTAGCTCCGTATTCTTCAGGTATAGCATCAGTTCCATAAAGAGAATCATATAAACTCCACCATCTAGCATTTGCAGCATTAATTGCAAATCTAGCATTATCTACAGGAACTACTAATTGAGGACCAGCAATCATAGATATTTCTTTATCAATGTTTTTTGTATTTATTTTAAAATCTGGGCATTTTTTAATTAAATAGTTTATTTCTTCTAGAAATTTCTTATATTCAACTATATCAAAGGATCTATTTTTGTTGTCGAGGTGCCAATTATCTATAGTTTCTTGTATTTCGTCTCTTTCTTTTAACAATGTTTCATTTTTTTTGCTTAAATCTTCAATAATTGAACTAAATTCATTCCAAAACTTTTCTTTTGTCACATTAGTACCGGGAATTATTTTTTCATTAATTAATTTGTAAATATTAGGTGATACTTTTATGTTGGCTATATTAATTAGATCCATAAGGAAACCTTCTATATGATTATGTTATTAAGTATTTATTGAGTAAATTATACTTGTATAATGAGATTTATTAAAGATATGTATTAATAATAACGTAAGTATTATATTCAATTATTTGTTATCTTTCTGATAGTATATAAATTAGTGAGGTTAGATAAATATATGACAAGTAGCGAATTAAATTCTGAATTTATTATGGATAAAGTTTACGATTCAAAATTAGTTGAATTAAATATTTATGAATATTGGATGAGTTCTGGACACTTTACGCCTAAAATTGATAAAACTAGAAAACCTTTTGTAATTATTATGCCTCCTCCTAATGTAACAGGTGAATTACATATTGGTCATGCATTAACTGTAGCGCTTGAAGATTTAATGGTAAGGTGGCATAGGATGAAAGGGGATCCTACATTGTTTTTGCCAGGATCTGATCATGCTGGTATAGCTACTCAAGTTGTAGTGGAAAAATCATTAGCATCTCAAGGTATTACTAGACATGATCTAGGGAGAGAACTTTTTATAAATAAAGTGTGGGAATGGGTTGAACTCTATGGAGATAGAATTTATGATCAATTTAAACGTTTAGGTGCTTCATGTGACTGGAGTAGGAAAAGTTTTACATTAGATTCTGTACCCTCTAAAGCAGTTCGAAATACTTTTGTGAATCTATATAATAAAGGTTTAATTTACAGAAAAGACTCAATTACCAACTGGTGTCCTCGTTGTCTTACTGCCTTATCTGATCTGGAAGTTAAATATAAAGATGAAAAAGGCAATTTATATTATATTAAATATGATATTGAGAATTCTGATTCACATATAGTTATTGCAACAACTCGACCTGAAACTATGTTAGGAGATACTGCAGTCGCAGTTAATTCTAAAGACGAAAGATATAAAAAATATATTGGCAAAAATGTGATTTTACCTATAGTGGGTAGAAGGCTGAATATTATTAAAGATTCTATAGTAGATATTGAATATGGTACAGGAGCATTAAAGGTTACTCCAGGGCATGATCCAAATGATTTTATTCTTGGAGAAAAACATAAACTTGAATTTATAAATTTGTTTGATGCAAATGGAAAACTTAATGATAATGCAGGCGATTTTGCTGGTTTATCAATAAAAGATTCAAGAAATGAAATTGTAAAGGAATTAGAAAAATTAGGTAACTTGTTAAAGATTGAAGATATTAATCATTCGGTTGGGCATTGTGATAGGTGTGATGAAATTGTAGAACCTATAATTAGCAAACAGTGGTATGTTAAAGTTGAGCCTTTAGCAAAAAAGGCTAGAGAAGTAATAACTAATGGTTCAATAAAAATTATTCCGGATAGGTTTTCAAAGATATATTTTAATTGGATGGATAATATTAGAGATTGGTGTATTAGTAGACAGCTATGGTGGGGCCATCGAATCCCTGTATGGAATTGTAATGATTGTAATTCAACTATTGTTCAAACAGAAGATTTAGAAAATTGTAATAAATGTTATTCAAATAATATATATCAAGATCCAGATGTCTTAGACACATGGTTTAGTTCAGGATTATGGACGCACTCGACTTTGGGCTGGCCAGAAAATACAGAGGATTTAGATTATTTTTATCCATCTTCAGTGATGGAAACAGGTCATGATATTTTATTCTTTTGGGTTGCTAGAATGATTATGTTAGGTATTGAAAACACAGGGGAAATTCCTTTTCAGAATATATATCTACATGGATTAGTCCGCGACCCTGATGGAATTAAAATGAGTAAATCTAAAGGGAATGTTATGGATCCCTTAGACTTAATAGATACTTATGGTGCTGATGCTTTGAGGTTTGCATTAACTACTGGGACTTCACCTGGTAATGATATGAGGTTAAATGAGCAGAAAATGGAATCTGCTCGTAATTTTGCAAATAAACTCTGGAATGCTTCCAGATTTGTCATGAGTAATGTAAATAAATTTGATTTGAATTATGATTTTTGCTCTGTTAATCCTTCTAATACGCATGACAGGTGGATAATAACTAGATATTTAGAAACTATTAAAGAAGTTGATAGGTTTTTCAACAGTTACCAATTTAGTGAAGCTCAAAAGTCAATTTATGATTTTTTCTGGACTGAATTTTGTGATTGGTACCTTGAGATGATTAAAATTCGACTTAGAAACCCTGGAGAAAAAGATGCTGTCCTTACTTTAGTATACATTCTACAAGGTGTTATACGATTATTGCATCCTTTTATGCCTTTTATAACAGAAAAAATATGGCAATTACTGATGAAATCAATTGATTCACAAGAACATAAACCTCTAATAATCAGCTCATATCCTATTTTTTCAGAAACAGAAAATAAATTAACAGATAATGATTCTGTAAAAAATATTACGATAGTAATTGAAATAATTAGAGCTATAAGAAATATAAAAGTAGATTTTCGTATTCAAAATATTAATAATTTAGATGTCTATTTTAAGTCAGATGAATTCAATGAAAATATTATTAAAGAAAAAGAAACAATAATTCATATGGGCAAAATTAGATCATTTATGAATTATGAAGAATTTTCTAGTGTGTCCAAAGAAAAAACGGTTTCTGTAGTTTTATCTAATTGTGTTTTAAATATTGTATTACCTAACGAAGTAGATATAAATATCGAAATTAAAAGATTAGAATTTGAAAAACAAGAACTAATTTCTAGAGAAGATGGGTTGTCAAAAAGACTCAATGATAATAGATTTTTATCTAATGCACCTCAAGATATAATTGATAAAGAGACGGAAAGGTTAAATTCCATTATTGAACGTAAAAATAGGATTGAGGATTTACTTAGTAAAACAATTAATAGTTAATTTTTATCATATGAATTAAAAGCATCTAAGGCAGATTTTTTGTTTAGTAATTTGGCAGAAGTATTATTTATTTTAGAGGAGTTTTGGATCTTATAAAATTGATTTATTCCCTTTTTTGTATAACTTGCAGATCTAGACTTATCTGAAGATTTAAGTCTATATTTGAATAACCAATATGTGAATAATTTATTTTCAGTTATAGACAGATGTTTTTTAGGTTTTATTTTTTGTTCTTCAAAAAAATTGCCTAATAATACGGTTTGGCTTGATAAATAAATACTTTCAAATGCTAGTTCTGTATAATCTTGATTGAACTGTTTCCCATTACTCAAATTGCGTTTTTGTATTTCACTTTCAACTGATATTAATAGTGATTCTTCTATCGTAATTCCATAAAAATAATTTAAATAACCTCTATACTTACTAAGACCAATTGAATTTTTAAAAATAGAGAGTGATATTATTTCGGGTAGCTCGCCATAGGTTATGAATTTTTCTATTTCTTTTTTGTATAAATTAAAATTATTAATTTCATAACATAACCTTTCAGCTAAAACTAACCAGTCAAATGCTTCTCCATCTAAAAAATATATATAGTTATTATTATTGTATTTCTCTTCAGGTTTTGTCCAAATTGAAATTGATTCTAATAGAGATATAAACCAGCTTTTTCCATTTTTAATAGAGTTGTTCAAGTGATTTATTGATTCTGTCATAATAAAATTCTTTACAAAATATCAAGAACCATGACATCTCTTATACTTAATACCGCTGCCACAATGACATGGTGAATTTCTACCTAGTTTAAGTCCTTTTGATAAAGGATTATTTGTTTTGTTATTTATATTTAAATTTTTATTTATTGTTTGGTTACTTGGTTTAGATGCTAATTGAACATTAAATATGGCATATGCTACATCTTGTCTGATTTTATATTCAAGATTTTGAAACATTTCATAGGCTTCTTTTTTGTACATAATGAGGGGATCTCTTTGTCCGGCTGCATGTAATCCAATACCTTGCCTTAGATTATCTATATTTGTTAAGTGTTGAACCCAATTACTATCTATTGATTGAAGCATGATAGATTTTTCTAATTGCCTTAAAATTTCTGGAGTCAATCTATTCTCTAATTCTGTATATGCATTTTCAATTTGGGCTTCTAGGTATGATTTTATTTCGTTAGGTTGTTTTGAAATAAATAAAGATTTATCCTCAAATTTAATAAATGAATTGAATATCAAATTTAATTCATTTATTAAATCATTTGGATCCCAGTTTGGAGAGTGGTTTTCAGGTATAAACTCTGATATTAATTCTTCAATTTTTTCAAATATTATTTGATTAATATTTAATTTTAGATCAGCTTCTTCGTCTAATACTTTATTTCTTTCTTTATATATAATCTCCCTTTGTGCATTGATTACATCATCATATTCTACTAATTGTTTTCTTATATCAAAATTTTGAGATTCCACTTTTGTTTGAGCACTTTCTATACTCCTATTTATCATCTTGTTTTCAACAGGTGTAGACGAGTCCATCCCTGCCCAATCCATTACTGTTTTTATTCGTTCTCCACCAAATCTTCTCATTAATTCATCATCCATAGCAACATAAAAGGATGAACTTCCAGGGTCTCCTTGTCTTCCTGCTCGTCCTCTTAATTGATTGTCTATCCTTCTTGATTCATGTCTTTCTGTACCAATTATGTGTAATCCACCTAATTCTAATACTTTATTGTGCAATTTTTCCCATTCTTCTTTTGAATCAATATCTTTTCCTCCTAATACTATATCTGTTCCTCTTCCTGCCATATTCGTAGCTACTGTAACAGCCCCAGGTTGCCCGGCATTTTCAATTATTGATGCTTCTTTTTCATGATGTTTAGCATTTAAAACAGAATGCTTAATACCTATATTCTTTAAACTTTTACTTATTGTTTCAGATTTTTCTATATCTGTAGTGCCAATAAGTATAGGTTGCATTTTTTCATGACGAATTTTTATTTCTTTAAGTATTGCCTGCATTTTTGATTTTTGATCTTTGAAAATCAAATCTGATGAGTCTTTTCTTAGCATATCTTTATTTGTAGGTATTTCTATAACTTCTAGTTTATAAATTTTCCAAAATTCTTCAGCTTCAGTTGATGCAGTTCCAGTCATACCAGATAATTTTGGATACATTCTAAAATAGTTTTGAAGAGTGATTGTTGCATAAGTTATAGTTTCTCTTTGTACTTTTAAATTTTCTTTAGCTTCTAAAGCTTGATGTAGTCCGTCTGAATACCTTCGTCCATGCATTAGACGTCCAGTAAATTCATCTACTAATACTATTTGTCCTTCATTTATTACATATTCTCGATCTTTTTGAAAAAGAGTATTAGCTTTTAGAGCATTTTCTACAAAATGAACCAAATTAAAATTGTCAGGGGCATATAAATTTTCTATATTTAAAATTTTTTCTATTTGATCTGTTCCTTCAATTGTGAGTGATACATTTTTATGTTTTTCATCAATAGTGTAATCTTTTTCAATTGATAATCGAGGAACTATTTTTGCAAATTTATAATATTCATTTGGTGATTGACTTGATGGGCCACTTATAATTAATGGAGTTCTTGCTTCATCAATCAATATGTTGTCTACTTCATCGACTATTGCAAAATTTAATGGTCTTTGAACTTTAAGAGATGATTGATTTGTCATATTGTCTCTAAGGTAATCAAAACCAAATTCATTATTTGTTCCATAAGTTATATCTGCATTATATGCATCTTTTCTTTCTACAGGTTTTAATTTTTCGTCATTATCTTCAGAATTATAAATAAATGATGCTTCATGCTGTAATACCCCAACTGACAATCCTAGCATGTCAAAGATCTTACCCATCCACTCTGCATCTCTTTTAGCTAAATAATCATTAACAGTAATTACATGAACCCCTTTTTCTTCTAAAGCATTTAGGTATGTAGCTAATGTTGATACTAAAGTTTTACCTTCTCCAGTTTTCATTTCTGCAATTTTACCTTGATGCAAGGTGATCCCACCTAACAATTGAACATTAAAGTGTCTTTGATTTAGTGATCTTTTAGATGCTTCTCTTACTAAGGAAAAAGCTTCTATTAAAACATCTTCTATGTTAAGAGATTTTGTTTTTATAGAATTTTTTAATTTAGAAGTATAGTTTTTTAAATCTATTTCAGATAAATTAGAAAAACTTTGCTCTTTACTGTTTATTTCGTCAACAGTAATACGCATTTTTTCTATTAATTTGTCATTAGAATCACCAAATAGATTAGTCAGCCATTTCAATTAGAATTTCTCCTTATCCTTAATGGATAAATAATTATTATATTATTTTTTGGTTAAACATGGCTCCAATTGATAAGCCATTGTGAATTCTAAATATAGCTTCTCCAAATAAATTTGCAATTGAAACAGTTCTTAATTTGTCAGAAGTTTGTTTTTTTGTAATTGGTAATGTGTTTGTTATTACTAGATTTTTTATTACGCTATCAGATATTAATTTTGCAGCATTTCCTGATAAAACTGGATGTGTTACATAGCAATAAATATCTTTTGCACCATTTTCTTTTAAAATATTTGCTGCTGAAATAACTGTACCTCCAGTTCCTATTTCATCATCAATAATAATAGAATTTAATCCTTTAACTTTTCCAATTAATGTTCCTGATCCAATTTTTTCTTCATTACCTAATCTTTGTTTTTCCACTATTGCGATCGGCATTTTCAATATATCTGCAGTATTCCTGGCTCTTTTTGCATCCCCAACGTCTGTAGCAGCAACTACTGAGTTTGTTGGGCCATTTTCCTTAAAATCTTGGGCTAAAATTGGTACAGCGCTAAGTTCATCAACCGGAATATTAAAAAAACCTTGAATTTGACCTGCATGAAGATCCATTGTAAGTACTCTATCTGCTCCAGCTACAGTAATTAAGTTTGCGATTAATCTTGCAGTTATAGGTACTCTAGGTTGGTCTTTTTTATCACTTCTTCCGTACGCGAAATATGGCATTACTGCTGTAATTCTACCTGCAGAAGCTCTTTTTGCAGCATCAATCATTATTAATAATTCCATTAAATGGTCACTTACAGGAGTGGATATAGATTGTATAATAAAAACATCTTTTTCTCGAATATTTTCATTATATTTTACAAATATGTTATCGTTACTAAATTTAAAAACTTCACAGTCACTAAGCGTTGTGTCTAAGTATTTACAAATTTCATTAGCTAATGAACGATGAGAATTACCAGTCACGATTTTTAATTCTTGTGAAATAGCCACATTGTCTCCTATCATATATGTCTTTTTTAATTAAAAAATAGAGGGTTTAAGCAAGCAGTATTATAACACAATACTCTATATCATAGATATAAATTTATGCTAATTAAATAATGGTGGTTTTGAATTTCCGACTACAGGAGTTGCTTCTGGGGTTAGTTTGGGTTGTTTAATATTTTTCTTTAATTTATCTCTTAAAAGTTTTGTTGCGTTAGTATTGATTTTATTTTTATTAATTACTACACCATATATGTCTTTAGCTCGTTTAGATGTAATTTTTTCTTCTAAAAAGTCCTTTAATACAGATTTAGGATTTCTATTAATAGGGTTGCCATAACCACCCCCACCTGATTGAATTAATCTGTAAACTTCATCTTTTTTCAGTGTTTTAAGGAATTTTGAAGGTAATAAAGTATTATCTGAGCTAGGATTAAGTATGTTGAAATTTCTTGTCCCAGGGTGGCCACCTTGATTACCCCAAGGTAAAAACTTGCTTCGATCTGATCTGATTTGAAGAGTTGCTTCTTCATGTAACAATTGGAATTCTCTAACAATTCCCATGCCACCTCTATATTCACCAGCTCCCTCAGTATTTTTTATAAATCCATACCTATTAATTTGTAAAGGGTAATTAGCTTCTATGCTTTCTATAGGAGTATTTGCTTGGTTGGTGACTGGAGCAGCTGCGCCATCTGCACCATCTACGTGAGGCCCACCACCTCTTGGACCATCATTGTTAAATTCTACAAATACAAAAGCTTTACCATTAGGGTAATAACCTCCAAAACTTACAGCTACTTCTCCACCTCCCCAAGCACCTGGGACTTTATTAGGTAAAGCTTTTGCCATAGCTCCAAAAACTGTATGGGCTACTCTGAATCCTCCCAAACCTCTAGCAGCTACAGGAGCAGGATGTTGCGCATTTACATAACATCCAGGAGGTGCAGTAACTTTAATAGGCCTAAAAAATCCAGTATTTGCAGTTATATCTGGGTTAGTTAAATTTTTGAATACTGTATAAACTGCAGCTTTAGTAAAAGGTAGAGTAGGGTTTATAGAACCTTTAGCTTGAGGTGATGTACCTGTAAAATCTACATGTAATTCATCATTTTTTATAGTAACTTTAGCTTTAATAGCTATAGGGTCAGTTGAAATTCCGTCATCGTCAATATAATCTGTAAAATCCCAACTGCCATCAGGAAGTGCTTTTATTTCAGCTCTAGTTAATCGTTCAGTATAATCAATTATATCTGTCATATAGACTTTCATATTTTCAATACCATATTCATCAATTAGATGAATAACATCTCTTTCACCTTGTTTTAGTGCTGAAATTTGTGCTAGAACATCACCTATTACCATATCAGGAACGCGTACATTTTTTTGCAGTATTCGCCATACAGCGTTGTTTATAGATCCTTGTTCGATTAATTTGATTGGAGGTATTCTTAGTCCTTCTTGATAAATTTCAGTATTATCACAAGCATTTCCTCCTGCAACTCTACCTCCAATGTCGGTATGGTGCGCAATCACACATGTCCAAGCAACTAAAATATTGTTATAGAATATTGGTTTAAATAAGAAAATATCAGGTAAATGACTAGCACCTTCATAAGGGTCATTATTTGCAAATATATCTCCGTCTTTAATATCTTTACCAAAGTAATCGATTACAGCTTTTAAAGCTGGTTGCATAGCTCCCATATGAAAAGGTAATGTTAATCCTTGAGCTACTTGATCCCCTTCAGCAGTAAATATTGCGGTAGAAAAATCCATTCCATCTTTTACAACAGCAGATCTAGCTGTTCTTACTACTGTTACTGCCATTGTGTCAGCTGCGCTAGATAGATAATTTTTTATTATTTCCCTCGTTACTGAATCAAAAGCTTCAGGTTTATTCATCAATACCTCACATTCAAATTTATTTTAATTGGTTTTTTCTAGTATAATATTATTCATTGAATCTAATGATGCATTCCAATTCGGTGGTACGATAGTAGTTGAATCATATTCCTCTATAATTATTGGGCCTTTATGAGGCTTTTTATTTAAAAATAATCTATCAACAATATTAGTATTAATCCATCCAATATTTTGACCAAAATAAACCTTTCGTTTATTGTCATTTTTACTTTGATTAATTTTATTAGAAGAATTAATTTTATCAGGAACTCTGGATTCACTTGATATACCTCTAGCAATTATTCGAATGTTAACTAATTGCATAGGTTCATCAACTCTGTATCCAAAAGTTTTGTCATGTTCATTCATGTAAATTTCTTGAATCTTATTAATAGATTCAATTGTAAAGGATTGGTCGGGCATCCTGATTGTCAATTCTGAAGTTTGTCCAATATATTTCATATCTAATTGTATTATTATCTCTTGTTGCAGAGAATTAAATCCTTCAGAAATTAATAATTCTTTTCCTTGAGATATTAATTTATCTAGTACTCCGTTGGCTTCTTTTAATTTTAAGTTACTTAATGGGTTAAAATAAGTTTTTACTAGATGATATTCTACGTTTGCAAATAACAAGCCAAAAGCACTAAAAACTCCAGGTGAGGGTGGGATTAATATTTTTGTTATTCCTAAGCTTTCAGCTATTCCTGTAGCGTGAATAGGCCCTCCACCACCGAATGCAACTAATGTAAATTTACGTGGATCCCTTCCTCTTTCGCTAGATACTGCTCTCAATGCTCTACCCATATTTGAATTTACTAGAATATGTATTCCCCAAGCTGATTCGATTTCAGATATGCCTAGGGGGGCACTAATATTTTCTGAGATTATTTTTTGTGCTTTACTTGAATTAATAAGGAAATTTCCACCTAATAAGTTTTTAGGGTTCAAATAACCTAATATTACATTTGCATCAGTAACTGTAGGGTTATTTCCTCCTTTGTCATAGCATGCTGGTCCTGGATCAGCACCTGAGCTTTGAGGTCCTATTTGTAGTGCTTCAGCTTTATCTATCCAGGCTATACTACCTCCTCCAGAGCTAACTTCAGCTATATCAATTGATGGTACTCTTAGCATGTAACCTGATCCTTTTAACAGCCTATGTCCTGCACTCATACCCCCTCCGACTTCATATTCAGGTGCTAATAGCATTTCTCCATTTTCAATAATAGATGCCTTAGCAGTTGTTCCACCCATATCAAAAGTCATGAAGTTTTCTGTTCCAATATGATTACCTAAATGAAAAGCTCCTACTACTCCAGCAGCAGGACCTGATTCAATACAAAAGATAGGTTTTTCTATCGCAAGATTTACAGGAGATAATCCTCCATTTGATTGCATAATAGTAAGAGGAACTTTAAAACCTAGATTTGCAAGTTGATTGTTAAGGTTTTCTAAATAATCTTTTACAACTGGTCTGATATAAGCATTTATAACAGTAGTACTTGTTCTTTCATATTCGCGCATTTCAGGAAGTATTTCACTAGAAACAGATAAATTAATATTAGGTATATGGGATTTTAAAAAATTAGAAATTTCTAATTCATGTTTTGAATTTGCATATGAATGTAAAAGGCAAATTGCTACGGATTGAATTTTTTCTGATTGAATATTTTTAGTTATTAATTTTAAGGAGTTATAGTCTAAATCTTTAAGTATTTCACCTTTGAAATTGACACGTTCGTCTATTTCAAAACGTAACCTTCTTTCTACTATTGGGGTAGGTTTTTGATAATACAGATCATATAATCTAGGGGTACGCAATCGTGCAATTTCTAATACATCCCTAAAGCCTTTTGTTGTAATTAAAGCTATTCGCTCGCCTTTACCTTCTAATATGGCATTAGTTGCTACTGTAAATCCATGATTAATTTCTGTGATATCAGAAGAATTGATATTAAGTTCTTTAATGCCTTCTGATATTCCTTGAATTACAGAATTACTGTAATCCTGCGGAGTACTCGCTACTTTTTTTATTAAAACAGTACCTTTATCACCTAAGAACACAATATCTGTAAATGTTCCTCCAATATCTACTCCTATTCTAAAAGATTCCATTTTTCACCTTCGGTTATAATTGTTAAAACAATTATAAAATACGATTAATTTGATGATAGGTCAATTATTGTAATAATTTTAAATACATTGTAATATATTTAAAATTATTTTCTTAATTTTTAAGGAGTTAAATCTATGACTTTTTTAAATAATAATGAAATTGATACTTTTAATAAACAAGGTTATCTAATAGTAGAAGATGTATTGGATCCAGAAGCTGTTTTAGATCCATTAATAAATGAGTATAAAATGGTTTTAGATTTTCTAGCTAATGATTTATATGATAAAGGTTTAATTAGCTCTAAGTATAAAGATGATAATTTCAGTGAAAGATTAACGAAGATATGTGAAGAATCAGGTAAAATTCATGCTCAATATTTTGATTTTTCCTTACCTCAAAATGGTATAAAAATAGATACACCTATGTGGCATGGGCCTGCAGTTTTTAATGTTTTATCAAGCCCATCCATATTAGATGTTGTAGAAGATATAATAGGTCCTGAAATTTATTCAAATCCAATACAACATGTCAGATTAAAACCTCCTGAGAATAGAACTCCGGTTCATGCTGGTACTAAAACTGTTCAATTAGGTGCTACTCCTTGGCACCAGGATAATGGGGTTGCTAATGCAGATGCAGATGAGACAAATATGTTAACAGTATGGATACCTATATGGGATGCTGCTGAAAGAGATGGATGTTTACATGTGGTCCCAGAAAGTCATATAGAAGGTCTGAAAACTCATTGTCCTCAATCAATTCTTAAAGATGCAAGAGGTGGTTTTGGGTTGCATATTCCTGATAAACTTTTTCGAGTAAATGATGCTATTCCTATTCCAATGAAAAGAGGAAGTATTTTACTATTAAATAAAATGACATGTCATGGTTCATTACCAAATAAAAGTAATAGAATTCGTTGGAGTCTTGATTTAAGATATAATCCAATTGGGGAACCGACTGGTAGAGATACATTTCCAGGTTTTGTTGCAAGAAGCAAGAAAAACCCTAGTAGTGAGTTACATGACCCTGTAGCTTGGGCTGAAAGCTGGATAAAAGCAAGACAAAATTTAAGCATTGGTGAAGAGCAAAGCTATAATAGATGGGATTCTAGCGATCCTTCTTGTGCTTAACTTTCTACTATAGGTTGAGCTATGATCCATAGACTTAAAGCAGTATAAAATACCATTAGAAATAACATTGGGTATTGACTTCGAATAGCTATATTTTGATTTTTAAAAATTTTCAATGCTATTATATGTGCAACAAATATAGAAATTATATGTCCAGATATTATAGAAATAAGTGATATAAACCAAGCTATTTTTGCATTAATGATAGATATATTAATTGTATTATTTGCAGTCCCAATAATATTCAAACCATTTCCGAAAGGGTCAGATAATAAAGGTATTATATATTGACCTTGAATAAGTATATAACTTAAATAATGAGCAAAGTGGTAAGCTAATGCTATAGGAATAAGAGATAATGTGAATTTTTTAAATATATATATTGCATCTAATGATTTTCCTGAATATATATATATATACCATATAAAAATACCATATAACATGATAAAAACTATTGGAAATAATATTAATCCTAAAGTATTAATATTTGCAACTGTATTTGGTCCAAATACAGATACAGCAGAAAAAATATGAATTTGTATTGTTACCCAAAATGGAGTTTCAACTATACCATCAAATGATACTGTAGCAAGTTGGCAAAGTACAAATATAGATGTAGCCATAGTAATATTTTGTGTTTTTATTAAACCCATACCAGGGAATCTGAATTTTAATCTTTTATTTTTTTTAGAAGAAGTTTCTTGGCATGAGTAGCAATCTATGCATTCGTTATTTTCGATACAATTAAATTCACATAATTTGCAATTGTTTGTGTCTAGAATTTTAATTTCTGTAATAGAGAATTTTGACATTATTTTGAAGAATTTTGAAAATGGGTCAGCGTATTCAATCCATGCGTATTTGCCATAAAGTATCATGCCTGTCCAAGTAATTATAGAATAGATAATAATTAAGTTACTTAATTTATACGGTGTAGATGTGTCAAAAATATTTTCAAACCATGCAAATAATAAAAATAAAATTACTGAAGGCCAGGCATCCAGCTTTTTTGGATATTTATATATAGGGTAGTAATTTTTGGAATGTTTAAAATTATTCTCAAAAAATTCAAATATTATTTTCCATGGATTTATGATGTTCCAAACATCTCCAATAATCGCATTTATATATCCCAATCCTACCCACCAAATAATCCATACAAATGTGACTGAAAAATTTTTATATGGGTCTTGATTTCCAATAGAACCTGAAATAATAGTGAGTAAAAATAATATAACTGAGACAGTTTTTAATAAATTGATTAGTATTTTTGAAAATTTATTGAATGCTAATTTTCTAGATAAAAAATTTTGCTTTTTATATGGGTCAAGGTTTTCATGAAATAAATTAGCTATATTTTTTTGTTTTATAAATATACCAATTAATATAAATGAAATTATTATTGTGAGTGAGCTTCCGATCAAAAAATAATTTAAAGGAATTGGGAGGTCGTATCTTTCTCCAAAGCCATGAGCTGATACTCTGTAAGGTATAAATAAAATTGTTAGTGAAAATATTAATGATAAAAATATTTTATTCATATATATTTTAGTTTGGTGTTACTTCTAGAATTGCTAATTGTATTTCATCACTATCATCATGGTGAGAATGGTCATCATTATGATCTTTTGATTTGATTTCTAGAGTAGTAGTATCACTAATATTGTATTCACAATGATTTAAACTAGATAAAATTACTTTAATGACGTTTTCGCCTGAATCAAATTCTTTTTTATTTAATATTGCACTTTTTTCATAATACATACTTTTTAATTTGCCATTTATATAAAGGTGCCAATGTCCTATATTATTATTTTTTGAATCATATAATGTTTTTTCTTTATCAGATACTAATGTAAAATTAAGAATATTCGGATCTATAATATAAGTATCAGGATTTTCACCTGTATAAATATCAATATTTATTGACGGCGAATCAGTATTATTCATAGGGAATTCATGTTCACATTTAGCGTCTTCTTGTTCGTTATGCGAATGGGACATTGAATGAGAATGATGTTCAGTATCATCTGTATGTATAGTAATGTTAAATCTTCCTGTAGCATTAGCTTTAAATTCGATTAATCCAGCATTTCCAGGGGTTATTTGTTTTTCTATATCATATCCGTGTATATGGATTTGGGTTTTTTGATCGGAATTAATATTTAATTTTATATAATCATTATGATTTACTCTTAAAGTTGTCGATTGATTAATTAATTTATTGTTTTTTATATTTAAATCAAAATTGACTTCTTTAGGTTGATTTGTAGTATTACAAGAAATAACACATAAAATAATTATAAAAAGTATAATTTTTTTCATTTTTTTATTTTCTTATTATGTTTGTTTTTTATTTGTGAATATATCGAGAAAATTAAAATAGATACTAGTAATAATAATATAGTTATACCAAAAATTGAAGCTAAAGGGTTAGGTTTTACTACTTCAATCGTATGAATAACTTTGGAATTCTCCTCTAATCTTTGTATATCTATAAATAAATCCCATATTCCGGTTTCTGTTAAAATTAGGTCTATATCATATTCATTTAGACTTAACGGTTCTAATCCAGATAAATTTGTTAATGTTAATGGACCAATTATTTCTGAAGTTTCTCTATGGTTTAATTTTATTGTTACGTTTGCATCGTTTACAAAAGCTTGAGTAGTTTTATCTTTAACAATAATTACTATATGTCCAATTCCTTTTTGTAAAGGGTCAGGTGATATTCCTAATAATATTTCATATGATTCAGTATTTTTTGTTATATAGCTTTTAACTCTTCCATTAGCTAGTAACTCATTTGAGTTATTTAATAAATTTATGTTTATAAGAATTAATATTCCAATAATAAGACATAAAAATATATTTTTTGAATTTAATTTCATATTTAATTAAATAATTTTTTTGAATAAAAAGTTTGCCAGAATTCTACAGCTTGAATAAAGGCTTTTTTACTATTTTCTATATTAATTGATTTAACTTCAAATTCAGGAGATGATTTTCCAAATCTGACTATCCAGCCTTCATTTATTTTATTATTTGTCATTTCTTCTAGGCAGCAAATATAACCTCCTGCTTGAAGAGCATATTCTGGATACAATGCTTTAGATGTTTTCCAGTCAACTAATATTAGTTGATTATCTTTAATTCCAATAGCGTCTAAAGTCCCAGCAACTGAATATTTTTTTGAATAAACACAAATTTCAGAGAATAAAATATCTATATTAAATTGATTTCTCCACCTATTAAAAGATTCTATAGTATCTTGAAATTCTTTTGGTATTTCAGGGTTTTCGCCTTTAATTATAGATTCAATTAGGTAGTGTGCATAAGTGCCAAAATCAGCTGCACTAGTCGATGATTTTTCAATTACAGCTTTAGATTTTATTTGAAAATCTTTTATCAAATCTAATGTAATCGTTTTGCCTAGGTAAGTATTTAGTGTTTCTTCTCCTGCAGTTAACCCAATTTTTTTTGCCCAATTTACGAGTCCAGGCTTGTCAATAACGTCTTTTACTACAGTAGTCACAGATATTAAAGGTTTATCTGAATATCCTGGAATTACATAATGTCTTTTACCATTAATGCTTTGTCTTTGTGGGTTTTTCGGATAATCTCCGATTATATTATTTATATTTTCTGAATTAATCATAATATTTATTTAAGTCTTATTTATATTTATTATAATATATAACATATTAAATCTGAAATAGTAATTATGAATTTATTGACAATAAATAATTCTGTTCTGTAAGGTGGGGTAATAATTTTTTAAATATTTCAATTTAAGAGGTATATATTATGACTTATGTTAGATGTGTAACTGAAATGGGTATGGGTGTAGATATAAGGGGGCTTGATTATACAAGTGCATCAAAGAGAGCTGTATATGATGCAATACACCATAGTAGTTTGAATTTTCAAGATTTAATAGGGAAATCTGGAAATGAAATGAAATTAAAAGTAACAATTGGAATACCTAAACCGAATAAAGTAAATGGGGATGAGGTTTTAAAAGTCTTGCCTTATGGATCTAAAACTATTGAAGTAATTAAAGGTGGATTAGAAATACTTAATGAAGATAAAAAAGATGGGACTTTAATTGCTAATGCAATTATTGAAGTAAGCTTTGAGTCAATGATTAAATAATAATTAAATTCAAAAAATTATTAAGAGGTGAAAATGATTACACAAGATGATTTATTAAAATCGCTTCCTGATGTTATTTCTACAAAAAAGTTTAAAAATCTTTCAAAAAATGTAGAAATTTTTAGAGATAAATGGGGTATACCTCATATAAAAGCTAACTCAGAAAAAGATTTATTTTTTGCCCAAGGATTTGTAACAGCTCAAGATAGGTTATGGCATATGGATTATGATCGCCATAGAGGTTTGGGTAGGTGGAGTGAATGGGCAGGGCAGGTCAATGAATCTAATTTATCACAAGATATTCTTATGAGGAAATTGAGTTTAGAAAGAGCATCTAAAGCTGATTATGAAGTTTCTAGACCCGATACAAAATCGATGGTAGATTCACTAACCGAAGGTATTAATGCATATATTAATGATACAGAAAATCTTCCAATAGAATATCAATTATTAGGTGAAAAGCCTGAACTCTGGGAGCCATGGCATTCTTTTTTAGTTTATAAATGTAGAAATATGTTAATGGGTACTTTTGATATGAAACTTTGGCGAGCTAGATTAGTTAAGTCTATAGGCCCAAAACGCGCCTCAGAGCTATTTCGAGGTTATCCATATAATCATTTAGTTACTACTCCTCCTGGGAGTAAGCATAAAGGAGAAAATTATACTCCATATGAAGAATTAGCTTATGCATGGAGTGAATTAAATAATATTAACGAATTAGATTCAGGAAGTAATGCATGGGTTGTAAGTGGAGATAAAACAGTATCAGGGCTTCCATTAGTTGCAGGAGATTCTCATAGAGGTCTAGATACTCCTAGTGTTTATTATCAAATACATTTGTCCTGTTCTGATTGGAGGATATCAGGTTATTCATTGCCTGGCGTACCTGGAGCACCTCACTTTAGCCATAATGAATATGTAGGTTTTGGAATGACTCATGGTGTAGCAGATTACCAAGATTTATTCATAGAAAAATTTAGAGAACGTTCTGGCAAATTAGAATATTCTTATAAAAATGGCTGGTATCCTGCAGATGTTAGAGAAGAAGAAATAACAATTAAAGATGGTAAACCTATACCTATTGAAGTTGTTATTACTCGGCATGGAAGGATTGTTGCAGGTAATCCTAGAGAAGGTATTGGCCTTGCATTTAGTCATACAGGTACAAATCAAGGAACTAAGTGGATGGATTCGGTGTTAGATATTTCTCGTTGTAAAAATGCTGATGAATTAGAAGATGCAGTTAAAGAATGGACTGAACCTGTTAATAATTATATGTATTGTGATGTTTATGGAGAATTTGGATATAGGCTCAGAGGAAGAATTCCTATTCGCGATATTAGAAACACTTGGGTTCCTGTTAGTGGTAGTGATGGTAATCATGAGTGGGAAAGGGAAATCCCTTGGGATGAAATGCCTCAGGTTCGTAATCCTGAAATAGGTTATGCTGTGACTTGTAATCAAAAAGTTACTACAGATGATTATAAATATCATATAAACCATTATTTTGGTAATGGTTGGAGAGCAGAAAGAATTGTAAATAGAATAAATGAAATAGATAAAGGCGATATGGACATTAACAAGATGGGTTCAATACATGCAGATTCTATATCAATCCCAGGAATTTGGATTGCAGATAAAATTTTATCTTTAAATCTGGAAGATTACATTGAGAAAGAATTTCAAAAATTATTAGTTAATTGGAATGGAGATATGGATAAAAATAGAATTGAACCTACTATAGTAGCAGAGACATATATGCAATTATCTAAAATTATTTCTGATCATATATTTGTTAAACTATCAAATGAAGCTCTTTTAGGTAAAAGTAGAGGTGCTCCTGGTCATTTTGGGGAAGTAATGGGGCATGTTTTAGAAAATATGAACAAAAACAAACAAGATTCTAATATAGGAATTTTCAATTGGGATGAATTAATTAGGAATAGTTTTATTGAAGCAATTATATATCTTAAAAAGCGGTTAGGAAATGATACAAGTAAATGGATATGGGGTAGGGTTCATACTACTAATCCAGTACATCCTTTATCTGAAGTATTTCCTGATCTAAAATCATTATTAGATCCACCAAAATTTGCTTTATCTGGAGGAATGGATACTCCTTTAGCCGGTACATTTTCTTATGCTAATAGGTTTTATATAGATGGTTTATCAGTAAATAGGTATATTCATGATCCTTCTGATTGGACTAAATCAAAATGGGTTGTTCCTCTTGGATCTTCTGGACATCCTGGAAGTGTCCATTATTCTGATCAAGGAGAATTACATAGTAATATTGAATATGTTCCTCAATTGTGGGAATGGGAAGATATAAAAGATAATTCTGAGTCTATACAGTTACTAAAACCGCGATAATATTTATATCCATCTCCAATAATTAACTACAAATATTATGGATGATATTATAACGATAGACATTATCAAGAAGATTATAATTGATGATATATAATAATCTTTATTTGATTGTTTTTGGTCAAATTCGTTTATTAAAATATTTTGAGATTCGCGCATAATTTTATACGAATCCGATAATTTTGGCTTCTTATCAAATAAAGATTTACTAATTTCATAGGATTTTTTATATTCGCCCATTTCAAAATATATTTTTGATCTTAATTCATATGCTGGATAATACTTTTCATTTAAAGTAATTGCATAATTATTTTTATCTAAAGCAAGATTTAAAAGGTCTTTGTTATCAGTATTGGATAAATATTCGTAATAATATATTTCAGATATATAAAAATATGCTTCGTAATTTTTATTATTTAATTTAATTACATTGTTGAAATCTTTTAATGCGTTTTGGTTTTCATTTAAATATTTAAATGCTATTCCCCTATTTAAATATGCAGCTTCATCTAAAATATTTTTTGTAATTACATTATTGAAATGATTGATAGCTGTATAGAAATTATGTTTATCTATAGCTGACAGGCCTTTTTTAAAATTATTATTTAACATTTAGATATTGTAAGTTCATTTTTTTTACTATTTATTGATATAGAATCTCCATTTGTAAATTCGCCTTGTAAAATACGTTTTGAAAGAGGGTTTTCTACATATCTTTGTATTGCTCTTCTTAATGGTCTTGCTCCATATTGAGGGTCATAGCCTTTTTTAGCAAGCCATTTCTTTGAATTTTTAGAAAATTTAATATTGATTTTGTGTTCCATTGTTCTTTGTACAACTTCATCTATCATCATGTCAACAATTTGTAGAATTTCTGACTCTGATAAATGTTCAAATATTATAAACTCATCAATTCTGTTTAAAAATTCTGGTTTAAATGTTGATTTTAAAGCTTCTTCAATTGATGATCTTAATTGAATACCAGATGATTCTGAAGCATCTCTTAAAAACCCTACAGGTTCTTTATTTTCTTCAGATGTACCTAAATTACTAGTCATTATAATAATTGTATTTCTGAAGTCAACAGTTTTACCTTGTGCGTCAGTAATTCTTCCATCTTCTAATATCTGTAATAATATATTAAATATGTCTGGATGTGCTTTTTCAACCTCATCCAGTAATACAACTCTAAATGGTCTACGCCTAACTGCATTCGTGAGTTGTCCACCTTCTTCAAATCCAACATAACCAGGGGGCGCTCCAATGAGTCTAGCAACAGAGTGTTTTTCCATGTATTCTGACATGTCTATTCTTACCATATTTTGTTCATCATCAAATAAATATTGAGCTAGTGCACGTGCTAATTCTGTTTTACCTACACCAGTTGGACCTAAGAAAATAAAACTTCCTATTGGTCTATTAGGGCTTGAAAGACCTGCTCTAGATCTTCTTACAGCTTCAGATACTGATTCTATTGCAGTATTTTGTCCAACTACCCTTTCATGAAGTCTATTTTCCATTTTTAATAATCTTGATGATTCATTTTCAAGTAATCTAGATACAGGAATACCTGTCCAAGTTTCCACTAAACTTCCAATATCTTCTGCTTTTATTATCATTGGAGAGTCATTGTCTTTTTGTGATGCTGATTTGTGAATTTGAAATTTTTCCTGGATTTTTAACCTTTCAGTTCTGAAATCAGCTGCTTGTTGATAATCTCCTCTTTGAGCACAAGCTTCTTCTTCATTTTCTAATTGACGAATTTTACTTTCTAGGGTTTTTATTTCTCCAGGCATACTTTGTGCATCTATTCGCATCTTGCTAGCAGCTTCGTCAATTAAATCTACTGCTTTGTCTGGTAACAATCGGTCAGTAATATAACGTTGACTAAGTTTTACTGAAGATTCTACAGCTTCATCACTGACCTTAATTTTATGGTGAGATTCATATCTTGGTCTAAGTGCATATAACATTTTAGTAGCAACTTCCAAACTAGGCTCGGCAATCAGAATTGGTTGGAATCTTCTTTCAAGAGCAGAGTCTTTTTCAATATGTTTTCTATATTCTTTTTCTGTTGTTGCACCTAATACTTGTAAATCTCCACGGGCTAAAGCTGGTTTCATCATATTACTAGCATCTATAGCTCCTTCAGCTGCTCCAGCTCCTACTACAGTGTGAATTTCATCTATAAATGGAATAATTTCACCTTTTGATTGTGTTATTTCATCCATTACAGCTTTTAATCTTTCTTCAAATTCTCCACGAAATTTGCTTCCAGCTACCATTAAACCCATATCTATTGCTAAAACTTTACGGTTTTTTAATTCGTCAGGGACATCATCAGATATTATTCTTTGTGCAAGTCCTTCAGCTATTGCAGTTTTACCTACTCCAGCTCCTCCAATTAAAACCGGATTGTTTTTTGTACGACGTATTAAAGTTTGCATCGTTCTATTAATTTCTTTATCTCTTCCAATAACTGGATCTAATTTACCTTCACTAGCGAGTTTAGTTAAGTCAATACTATATTTTTCTAGGGATTGGTATCTACTTTCAGCTCTTGAGTCGGTTACCCTATGAGATCCTCTGATTTTTTGTAGAACTTTATATATTTCTTCTAAATCTATTTTAAATTCAGAGATTATTTTGCTTATATTACCTGTATTTTCTTGTATTATAGAAACTAATAAATGTTCACTTGCAATAAATTCATCATTTAATCTTTTTGCTTCAACTTTTGCACGTTCCAAAATAGTGTATGCGCGTTCTGTAGCATATATCTGATTAGAGAATTGTGTGACTTTGGGTAAGGAATTAAGAAGTTGAATAAGTCTATTGCGAATATCAGAAATATCTATTTTTATATTTTTTAATATTTCATAAGTAGAACCTTCTTCAATTTCTAATAAAGCTAAAAATATATGTTCAACATCCCATTGGGAATGTTTAAACTCTCTTACCAATGCTTGGGATCTAGATAAGATTTCTTGTGATTGTTCAGTGAAATTATCTGGTTTAAATACCATTTTATTTCCTTATTTTTTAAGTATGATTTTATTTATATACTAAACCTTGATACGGTCCATGTCAATGTTTAGTATATAAATAAGGTAAAGTAGATTTTAAGAAGGATTTGTAAATGCTAGTATTGATTTAGGATT